>C687J35021_10000250_pt1 | contig 41489 bp, 53 predicted proteins | sample RifCSPhighO2_12_FD_35021 | JGI IMG/M metagenome (IMG submission 35021) | reverse complement strand
ACAGGAGAGAGGCTTATAGGTAGCGAGTCCTTAGCAAGAAATCAGTGGTACAATAGTAAGGATTTCAAAGTGGGCGCTTGGCTCAGAGGCTAGAGCACTTCCTTCACAAGGAAGGGGTCGGTGGTTCGAGTCCACCAGCGCCCACCATTTATGGATATAAAGAAGCGCCGTCAGAACGAAAGTAAATTCGGCTCATGGGAAGAACTTCCTGACGGGGGCCGCCACTACTGGTATGAGGTTACAAGTCGTTCCGGAGGTAGGGCACGCTATATCAAAGAAGTAGATTTAAACGAAAAGATTGTGCGCTTCTATCAAGAGATTTACAATGAAGAAGGGAAACTTGTGGAAGTACATAACAAGTTCCCAGTGGATACTGGACATCAGCCCCTCAGAAAGAGAAAATGACGATTATTAGACGGGAAGACGTAGCCCATAAGTTGGAGGACTATCTGCACCAGCGGTTGACCCTGGCTGAACTGGTGGACTGGGCAGAGAAGGTAATGCAAGAAGGCATCTTTGACGAGTCCGACCTTGAGATGCTCAGAGATATTGTCAGTCGCCTGGGACTTGCTGACGTACGCACCTTTGGACTAACCTGGGAAGACTGTTCAAATTATCTTACACGCCTGGGGTACCGTGTGAACGTAGAAGTTTCACCCCCCCATTAGCCTGTGGAGGAACTAAGCAAGGGGTCGGTGGTTCGAGTCCACCAGCTCCCACCATCTACCCCCTAGCCCTCTGCCTCTCCAGCACCCCTAATGTGGCCCCTACCACCTTCGGACAAAACTGGGCGCCTGCATTCTTCTTTAACTCCTCCACCACCTCTTCCATGGGCTTGGCCTTGCGGTAGGGCCTCTCACTGGTCATGGCATCCACAGAATCGGCTATGCATATAATCCTCGCCCCCAGGGGTATTTCTTCCCCCTTTTTACCCTCAGGATAGCCTTTCCCATCATAACGCTCGTGGTGATAAAGGACCATCGGTATCAGTTCATTGAATCTCTCTACTGGACGAATTATCTGGACACCCTTTGCACAGTGTTCCTTTACTAAATTCCACTCCTCTGGGGTGAGTTTTCCTGGCTTATCCAGTAATCCCTCGTAGGTCCCTATCTTCCCAACGTCGTGGAGGAGGGACGCCATCCTTATTCGTTCTATATCTTCCTCCCCAAGACCAAGCTCTCTGGCTATGTCACAGGACAGCCCGGCAACCCTCTCGCTGTGACCCCTGGTCCAGGGAGACTTGGCATCAATGGCCTCAGAGAGGCACTTTACGGTCTCAAGTAGAGAGTCCTTCAACCCCTGGATTAGCCTCCCATGGGAGAAGGCCAGGGCCAGCTGGCTGGCTACCCCCTCAGCGATAGAGACGTCCTCCGTGCGGAACCCACCCACACGCTTACTGCCTACATTAAGGAGGACAATTACCTCACCCCCCAGCAAGATGGGAACCCTCAGGTCTGAGAGGAATCCCTCCTCCACGAACTGCTTATCCAGGGGCAGGAGTTCCTTTACCTGTCTTATATCATTCCTCAGTATGTATCTCTTCTCCCTGACCACCTGTGTTGCGTTGGTGTGTTCAAACGGCACAAAATCACTCTTCTTCCTCACATTTGTGCCCCAACCGTAGCGATAAATAAACCCACCCCGTGTCTTATCCACCGTTACCACAGTAACCCTGTCACATGGTATAAGCCGTCCAATAAGGTGTGTGACGCCCTCAAAGAGTTCGTCAAGGTTATCCATCTTTAATAATATGCTACGGTCTATCTCAGTCAGTACCCGGAGGGTCTCCACCTTCCTGCTTAACTCCTGGGTCTTATCCTCCAGCGCCCGATAGTTGCGGGCACTCTCCAGAAAGGAGGCGGCGATGGTGCACATTACCTCAAGGGTACTTGCTACACCTGGGCTATAACGGCGACTCTCCTTACTGATAACCCCCAGACACCCGTACATCTTTTCCCTTGCTTTTAGAGGGACGTAGACGGCAGAGACATAACCCTTCCCCCGGGCTACCTCTTTCCTGGAAAAACAGGGACACTCTGCAAGGTCTTCAATGCAGACTGTCTCCCCCTTTTCATAAACCATCCCTGGAAGGCACACCCCCTTCTTGAAATGCAGCGACTCGGTAGCAAGGAAAAAGTCTTTATCCAATCCCTCATAGATTAGGGGCCTCATCTCTTGCAATTCTTCATCCAGGAGAAATACCTCTCCACCGATGGTGCCTGTGATTTCTATGGCCTTTCTTAGGGCGGTCAGGAGTATCTCCTCCATAGAACCTGAATGGCTGACTGCCTGCACCAGGGTGGTAAAGGTATGTAGGAGGGATTTCATTTCTATGTTTGCCTGGTGGACCTCTCTGTTACGCTCTTCCAGGAGGTCTGCCATGCGATTAAATCCCTCAGCCAGTTGCCCGAATTCATCCCTGCTCCTTACTCTTAGCCTGTAGCCTATCTCCCCACTGCCTATCTTGCCGGCCCCCTCCTGGAGGTCTCTCATTGAGCCGGCCATCGTCCTGGTGGAGAGTAGATTCCAGGATAAAAAGCCAGCCAGAGAGACAGAGGTTACACCCAGCCCAATGGCAAGTATGATATACAGTGGTTTATAAACCTCTATTGCTGGTCGCTCCAGCACCACTGCCCAACCCATCTCCGGTATTGGGGCATAAACGCCCACTACCTTTATACCTGTAAGCGTCTTGTAAACCGCGTGCCTCTCATAACGACAAGGTACACCAGAGAGGAAATCCTGTATAAGCTGGAGGTGGCTGACGTTCGTCCCCTGGTGCGTAACGGAACGCTCCGGGTGGACAATGATGTTCCCTCGGTTATCCACCAGATAGCAAGTAAGGCCCATCGGCAAGTCCCTTGAGACCCCTTGCCACATCCTCTCCAGGTTCACCCTGCCCTTTAAGACCTTTATAACATTACCGAGGGTATCCTCCAGTGGGACGGCTATCTCTACATGGTTAGTAGCTTTCCATATAGAAACGGGGCCTACATAGACCCTGCCCTTCGCGGCTACAGTAAACCCCTTGTCCCCCGCCTCGCTAGTAAAGTCCTGCTCGGATACCACCTCACTATCTATCCTGACCAACTTAATCTCCTGCTGGCCGCTGGTATCAAGTACTACAAGCTGTGTGAGATAAGGCGTCTGCTCTACCAGTTCCTTCATGTGCCGTTCTTGCTGGGCAAGGGTGAGGGCCTGATACCCAGCCTCCGGAATCAGTCTAAAGAAATGTTCTTCGTGGAGGAGCGCACCTTTTATATTGGCAAGATGGTCCTCATAAAAATCCCGAGCCAGCACGTCTACCATAGATTTCTGGTAATCAAAGTCCTTCTTGAACAGGAGGCCCTGGCTTGTCCAGACCAGTGCCCCGGAGATGGCCAGGGCGGAGAGGACCACTGGCAGGACGGTGAGGATTATCAGTCGCCTTTTTATAAGCATGTTTAATCACTCTTGTCCAAAATAAATTGTTGGGGGAGTTTCAATACCTGGGAAAAGAAGAGTAGCCGCGACCTTTAGGTTGCGTTGTTTCATCCGCCTGAGGCGGACTAAAGCCTGCGGCTACACAGGATGATACTGAGAGACCTCTGAAAAAGTCACAGTAATGCAATGTGTCATTCTGAGCGAAGCGAAGAATCTGGTAGTTCAGGAGATTCTTCCCCTTCGCTTCGTTCAAGGTCAGAATGACACGAAGTAGTGCGGTGACTTTTGCAGAGGTCTCGTAACTTATCACACCATTGTAAATAGACTTCACCATGGTGTCCTCGCCTTTGGGAAGTGAAGAATATAATTAACTCATACCAAGAGGGTAGTATTATATATTTTTTCTACAAAAAGGTAAACTATAAATCTAAAAAATTTGTGGATGGTAATGTGAGACCTTCGCAAAAGGTATGCTTTAATGGGCTAGTTAGATAGTACTTTACAAGGGGGCTTTGCCACTCATGTCATGTCATGACTGAGGCAGATCCGCCTTTGGCGGACTTGCTACACCCAAAGACAGGGATTAGGGAAAAAGTATAATCCGCCTAAGGCGGACTAAAGCCTGCGGCTACCATAACCCCTAGCTTCTAGCCCCTGACCCCTGACCCCTAACCCCTAAATTGGGGGAGATTATTCCTCCCAGAGTTTCAGTAGTTCTTTGGCCAGTTTGGCGTAGTCCTCTGCACCTCTGGAACCTGGGGCGAAGGCAAAGATGTCCTGATGGGTAATCTGGGCCTGGTTTATGGTCTCATTCCTGGCAATCTGGGTACGGAGTACCTTGCCTTTGTGGATGGAGAGTTCTTCAATGACATACTCATTAGTGGCCCTGAGCCTGGTGTCCACAAGGGTCGGGAGGATGCGGTAGTCTTCAAAGGCAGTACCCTTTGCCCTCTTAAGCAGGTTAAGGAGGTCGGTGATGCTATCAACGGAGAGCTTGGACATGATGCTAGGGATAAGTATGAACTGGGAGGCCTTAATGGCGTTCACTGCCAGTAACCCCAGTCCTGGGGGACAGTCAATGATCACATAATCATAGTAGTCCATAATGGGAAGGAGGCTTTTAGACAGTATGGACTCGCGGAAATTTTTGCTACAGCGTCCATACAACTCCTCAAGGGTCTGCGAGAGCCTTATCTCGGCAGGTACCAAGTCAAGCCCCTCCCTGGGGCTCTTACGGATGACCTCATGGATGTCGCCCGCCCAATACTGGGCGAAAAGGGAAGTGGCCTCTTTGAGCATTATGTCCTTTACGGATGGATTGGAATCCTCCAACTCCACCCCAAGACCCTTTGTAGAGTGGGCCTGGGGGTCCATATCCACGAGCAATACCCTCTTATTGTTTAAGACCAGGGCACTGGCAAGATTGATGCTGGTAGTAGTCTTCCCCACGCCACCCTTTTGGTGTACCACACTCACTATCATACCTACTTCCCCACCTTTCCGATGTACTACGCTCATTATCATACTCACTTCCCCTTTTTCAGAGATATCCTGCCCCTGGCGGCACCCCTCAGTCCCACCCGTGGCTACTCCTGAAGATACCACATGACATAGAAAAATCAAGGAATTTCGGGCAGTAAAAGATTTATTTGACAAAAGAGGAATTCCAGGCGTACAATTATGACTTATGGGTGCAACTCATGCCTCAGGCAGATTGGCCGTTGTGGACCCCCAAGGGGACAAATTGGCCGTCCTCAGGAAGTACGAGAAGTACATCAGAGAGGATGGGCAGGCGGTGCTCTACCAGATAAAATCCTGCAAGGGTGAGGAGGTGGGATGTCCCTTCCTCATCAAGGCCCCAAGGCCCATTGCCAGGCAGATGGCCGATGCGATGGAGGAACTCTCCTTCAGTCAGAGGCTTTACGAAAAGATCCCTGGCAGGATACTCCCCCACCAGACCTTTAAGCTGGCCGTGGCTGGCTGTCCTAATAGCTGCTCCATGCCCCAGATAAAGGACTTTGGGGTGATTGCCCGGGAGCAGGTGGCCGTGGACCCAGGTGCCGAATGTACCCTCTGCCGTAAGTGTCTAAAGGCCTGCAGGGAAGAGGCCATCACCCTGAAGCCCGACAGGACGGTAATCGTCCATTACGATAGATGTGTGGATTGCGGACAATGCGCCAGGGTCTGCCCCACGGGTTCTATAAAGGTAAAGGCCAGGGGACACACCGTAGTCATGGGCGGTAAGGTAGGCAGACATCCCCGATTTGCCACGGAACTGGTGAGGTTTGTACAGGAACCACAGGTGGTGAAGGCCCTGGAAATGGCCTCAGAAAAGATACTGGGCGAGGGCGGACGGTACATCTATGAAGTCCTGGTCAAGGAACCCACGCTCCAGGAGATTAGGGATGCCCTCGATGAGACCTAGATAGTAGTCCACCTTCTAAAATCCTTCATTATATGGAACTAACAAGAGAAGATAAAAAGATACTCCACCGTCTCCAGTCTAATTTCCCCCTCACCCCCCATCCCTTCCGGACCCTTGCCGAGGAACTGGGACTGGAGGAAAGCGAGGTGCTACGGCGGACAAGGGCTATGGCCGAAAAGGGCATCTTCCGCCGCCTGGGCCCCATCATAGACACCCACGAGATGGGCAATACCGCAAGCCTCATGGCCATGAGGGTGCCGGAGGGGCGCATTGAGGAGGTCTCCAGGACTATAAATGCCTACACGGGCGTCTCCCATAACTACCTGAGAAAGGGGAAGAACAAGGAGATACCTTACAACGTATGGTTCACCATGTCCGCCCCTAACAAGCAGGAACTTGTCAGGCTGATTAAAGAGATAGAGGAAAAGACCGGCCTTGAGGTAAGAAATCTACCCACCACCAAGAAGTTTAAGATAGGGGTAAAATTTAACATCTATAGCGGGGAATAAAAATGAACATAGAAAAGATAATGGAGGCCGCCAAGACGGTGTTACTGCCTGAAATCAGGCAAATCAATTCACGGCTGGATAAGCTAGAAGGGGCAATAGAGGGGTTAAAAGGAGTAGTTGAAGGATTAAGCGGAAGGATTAATTCTTTAGAAAACCGAATGTCTTCGTTGGAAAACCGCATGTCTCTCCTGGAAAGCAGATTTGATGGGCTTCAAATCAGCATGAATGAGCGATTTGACCGTCTGGTAATTAGCATAAACCAACGCCTGGATAGTTTTTCGAGAGACGTAGTGCTCAGAAGCGAACTATCCAGGGTGGAGGCCGACGTGGAGAAGCTAAAAGAAAAGGTGGGCCTCTAACATGGCTGACCAGACGGACATTAAACTATTGAAACACATACAGGACGGCATCCCGCTGGTGGAAAGGCCCTATAAAGAGATAGGGGAGGCACTGGGGATGACGGAGGAGGAGGTCATCAGCCGCATAAAAGGTCTCCTGGAGACAAAAAAGGTCAGGCGGTTTGCGGCCAGCGTGGCACACCGCAAGATAGGCATAAACTCTAACGCCATGTGCGTCTGGAGGGTGCCCTCAGATAGGGTAGAGGCGGTGGGCAAGGTTATGGCCAGCTTCCCGGAGGTTACCCACTGTTACGAACGCCCCACCTTCCCTGACTGGCCTTATAACCTCTTCACCATGATACACGGCTACGCCGACGGGGAGTGTGAGAAGGTTATAGAGGAGATGAAGGAGAAGACCGGTGTGAAGGACTACGTGATACTCTACAGCGAAAAGGAGTTTAAGAAGACGGGGACGAGGATCTAACCGCCCTTCTTCTTTCTTTCATAGAGGGCTATTATCTCTTCCTGTTCAGTGGTCTCAATAGAGCCTGGCCTCTTGCGTCTGACCTCTGCAATGGCCCGCCGGGCCGAGTAACCCTTGTGTACCAGATAGCAGGCCAGCATGGTACCCGTCCTGCCTATACCAGCCCCGCAATGGACCACCAGTTTCTTGCCTGCCCCACAGACCTTCGTGGCAAACCTCACGAATTCGTCTATCTGTTCCAGGGAGGGGGCGGTAAGGTCTTCTACAGGGACGTGTTTATACTCAAAGCCAAACTCTTCTATGAATGCCTTTTGCAGGGGATATTCGGTAAGCGAGACGATGGCATCTATGCCCAATTCCCTCAGGAACTCAAAGTCTGGCACAGCGGAGGCTGGCCTTGCCATACCTGCTATCTCATCGGGGAGGAGCCAACTGAAATTCCTGGGCATAAGTCTACAGTAGGGACCAGGGGAAAAAAAGAATACAGAATTCAGAATATTCTGTATTCTAAATTCTAGCCCTTAATCTCTTCCAAAACCTTGACGAGTTCCTTACGGAGACCTTCTATCTCTCCTTCTTTGTACCGTCCCTGCCTCCAACCAAAGGAGAACCCGTCCCTTCGGTATCGGGGTATTATGTGTATATGCACGTGGGGGACGGTCTGGCCTGCACAGGGTTTGTTGGTCTGGAAGAGGTTCAACCCCTCCGCCTTTGTTACATGGGCTATGGCCCTGGCAAGTGGAGGCACTACTTCCATAAGTCTACCCAGTTCCTTCCCCGGTATGTCCATAACCGTCTCGTAGTGCTTCTTTGGGACGACCAGGGTGTGGCCAGGGTTCAGGGGGTTGATGTCTAGAAACGAGACCTTTTCATCGTCTTCCAGGAGTTTGCAGGCGGGTAGCTCACCACGGACAATCCTGCAGAAGACGCACTCCGTCATCCCTTCTTTTCTTCCTGTCTGGAGGTGGTGGAGGTTTCTGCCTTTTTGGCCTCTGGCTTGGGTGCCTCTTTTACTACCTCACCGGCCCCTTCCACCAGCTCAAAGAGGGCTAGAGGGGCGTTATCTCCCAGACGGTGGCCTACCAGACGGACTTTTCTCTCCTGTCCTTCCATCTTATAGTTCAATACTGGTATCTGACCTATCTTGCTCCCGGTCAATATGCCCAGACGGCTGCCGCCCAGTCTCATTATCCTGGTGTATCCCCCGTTCCTGTTGAGGAACCTCTCGGCGATACATCCCTTCTCCCGCCACTGGCCCTCGCCCACCAGCTTCTGGGTCAATGCCTTATCCTGGAGCTGGGAGAGTATCTCCCGGTAGTAGTGGACATAAGCAGGTCTATCCGTCCCTTTTCTGCCAAAGGCCTTTCTGGCAAGGGTGATGAGCCTTTCCACAAAGGGCCTGATTTCCTTTGCCTTGGTAACGGTGGTAATTATTCTGCCATGGGTGAAAAGGGCCTTGGCCAGGTTACGGCGCAGGGCCACCCTGTGGCTGGAGGTCCTTCCGAGGTGTCTCCCTGTCTTCTGGTGTCTCATCAGGACTTTCCTCCTACTTCTGCCTTCTTCATCCCCAGAGTCAGTCCCCATTGGGCAAGCTTCTTCTTTATCTCATTGAGGGTGGTCTTGCCAAAGTTTCTGACCTCCAGTAGTTCTTCCTCCGTCATGCCCGCCAGTTCATCCACAGTCTTGATATTAGCGGCCTCCAGGCAGTTAGAGGCACGCACGGAGAGGTCTAGTTCTGACACGGGCTTATTAAGTTTGGCCTCCAGTTCTCCACGGACTTCCTTTGGTGCGTCCACCGCTCCTGTGGCAAGCTTACGGTCGCCCATCGGCAGTTCCCTGCCCAGTTCAAAGTACTGTACAAAGGGTGTCAGGTGCTTTCTGAGTATCTTTGCCGCCTCTACCAGGGCCATTTCCGGACCTATCACGCCGTTGGTCCATATCTCCATTACCAACCTGTCATAATTGGTCCGCCTACCTACCCTGGTATCTTCCGTGTAATACTTTACGTTCCTTACCGGAGAGAACACCGAATCTATTGCAATGAGGCCTATCTCGGCCTCTTCGGGCTCGTTCTCTTCAGCAGTGACATAACCCCTCCCTTTCTTCACCTCCACCTCCATAACAAAGCTCTTGTCTTCCGAAAGGGTGACTATATGCTGTTCGGGGTTGATTATCTCTACGGCACCACCCGTGGTGATATCCTTGGCCCTTATCGCTCCTTTTTTATTGGCTTCTATGCGGATCTTTTGGGGCTGGTCGTCCAGCAGTTTCAGCACCAGGGATTTGACGTTAAGGACAATGTCAGTGGTATCCTCTACCACCCCAGGTATAGTACTGAACTCATGCTTCACCCCTTTGATCTTTACAGAGGTAACGGCACTACCTTCCAGGCTGTTCAACAGCACCCTTCGTAAGGAATTACCGATAGTAACCCCGTAACCCCTCTCAAAAGGCTCAATTATGAACTTGCCGTAGGTATTGCTAAGGGTTTTCTGGTCGACGGTGATGCGAGTCGGCAGTTCAAAACCCCTCCACCGAATTCGCATATACTTACCTCCCCTCTGACTCTTCCAGGCCATCGTGTAGCCTGAAATCTTTGTCTGTTTTGTTTATCTGGAACAGAGTTCTACTACTAGTTGTTCTTGTACGGGCGAAGAGGTCTCTTCCCTCGTGGGGAAACGGAGTACCTTTGCCTGTGGAGTATCCTTATCAAGTTCTAACCATGCCGAATTGAACCGAGTGGCATAGCTCGCCAGGTTGGTCTTTATCAATTCCTGGCTCCTTGGGTGCTGGTAGGGTATGATGATGTCTCCCACCTTCACAAGGTAGGAGGGTACGTCCACCCTCTTTCCACTGACCACTATATGTCCGTGGTGAATAAGTTGGCGAGCCTGTTTCCTGGAAGCGGCGTAGCCCAGCAGATAAGCAACGTTGTCCAACCTCTCTTCCAACAATACCAGGAGGTTCTCCCCGGTATGACCCTTCCGCCTCTCGGCCTCATGGAATAGTCTCAAAAACTGTCCTTCTAATATCCCATAAAACCTTTTAATCTTCTGTTTCTCCCTGAACTGCACCCCATATTTTGACATCTTCTTCCCGCTCCTCCAGTAGTGCATCCCAGGGGCGGTCTTCCTCTTGGTAACGGGACACTTGGCTGAAAAACAACGGGTACCTTTCAGGTAGAGCTTTATCCCTTCCCTCCTGCACAACCTGCAAGATGGCCCTAACAGTCTGCTCATGTATGCCCTATACCCTCCTTTTCTTTCTGGGACGACAACCGTTGTGTGGGAGCGGGGTCACGTCTTCAATAGATTTCACGCTAAGCCCGGCAGACTGGAGGGCTGTGATGGCTGACTCCCTTCCCGAACCCGGCCCTTTTACCCTGACCTCCAGCTCCTGGATTCCCATCTTTCTGGCCTTGTCTGCAACGCTCTCCGCCGCCCGCGTGGCAGCAAAGGGCGTACTCTTCCTGGAGCCTTTAAACCCCACAGTCCCTGCACTCGCCCAGCACAGAGACTCTCCATTGAGGTCTGTAATATTGATGTAAGTATTGTTAAAGGTAGCCTTTATATAGGCAATCGCCCTGTTAAGATTACGTCTTACCTTTTTAACTTTGGCCATTAGTCTTTATCTCCACCGAAGAGCCCTGGTAAAAGTCCCTCTAAGGGAGAATGCACCCCCAGGAGATTGCTCAGTTCTTTGTAACCTCCTACGCCCTTCTTACTGGAACGGGTCTTCCTGGCGGTGAGCACTAAATTCTTAGGGGTCACCGTTGGGGGTACTATCTCGTGCATCTCTACATAATAACCGGCCCCTCGCAGTACCTGGGCCCTTATGGCCTCCGTTAGGAGGTCCGCAAACCTGTACCTCAGGAGGCCAAACTCTGTCAGCCTCTCCAGGGGCTGAGGGGACCTTATCTGTCCCCTAATCTGATTCTGACAGCATGGCACCACCATGATATACCTTGCCCCTAACTGGATGCCCTTGGCTATTGCCTCATCAGTTGCCGTATCACAGGCATGTAAGGCTAGCACCGTGTCCACGCTAGTCGGGGGCATAAATTCACTTGTCCTGCCCTGCCAGAAGGACATATTCTCATAGCCCAAGAAAGCCGCCATAGTCTTACACCTCTCTATAAGGACTTCAGAGGTGTCCACACCGTAGAAAGTGGCCTGTAGACCATACATCTCCCTCAAGAGATAGTTGAGGACAAAGGCAAGGTACGACTTCCCGCAAGAGCAGTCCAGGCACACCAGGCCCTCTTTCAGGAGTTCGGGGGACATCTTGAAGATGTGGCTGGAGAAGCCTACTACCTCCTGGAATTTCTTGGTCCCGCTCTGGTACAACTGTCCATCGGGACCTGCCCAGCCCAGGGTACGCAGTAGTCCTCCTGCGGAATACAAGAGTTCTTGTATCCTGCCCTCTTCTAGTCCAGTCCTCTCTAGAGCAAATGGCATGTTAGGCCCTTTCTATCTTCCTTCCAGCTACGGTCTTCTTGCGGCCCTTCCTCGTACGGGCATTGGTCCGCGTGCGCTGACCTCTAACCGGGAGTCCCACCTTGTGTCTATACCCCCTGTAGCAGCCCAGACTCCTTAAGAGGGCAATATTCTGGGTCTCCTGCCTGCGGAGGGCGCCTTCGGTCGTATAATTCTTCTCTATATAGGAGGCCAGGTTGCTAAGCTGGTCCTCGTGAAGGTCCTTGGCCCGGATGTCCTCGTCAATACCTACCGCCTTCAGTATCTTCTGGGAGAGGGCCTTCCCTATCCCATAAATGTACGTAAGGGCTATGACCATCCTCTTGTTGGCTGGTATGTCTACTCCAGCAATCCTGGGCATCTAGAGAATACCTCCTTTAACCCTGCCTCTGTTTGTGTCTAGGGTTATCGCATATTACCCTGACGACGTTTTTACGCCTTACTATCTTACATTTTTCACAAATACGCTTTACCGAGGCCCTTACCTTCATCCTATGGACTCCTCTTAGACCTGTCTGTAGACAATCCTGCCCCTCTCCAGGTCATAAGGCGACATCTCTATGGTCACTTTATCCCCGGGGAGTATCCGTATGAAGTGCATCCTCATCTTTCCGGAGACGTGGGCCAGCACCTGATGGCCGTTAGGCAGTTCCACCCTGAACATGGCGTTGGGAAGTGCCTCCCTTACCACGGCCTCCACCTTTATAGGTTCCTCCTTGGGCATGTTACTCTACCGTAAGTACTTCCACCCCTGTATCAGTAACCACTACCGTGTGCTCAAAATGGGTAGAGAGCTTACGGTCCTTCGTCACCACCGTCCACTTATTCTCCATGACCTCGGTCTCACCACTCCCCATGCATATCATGGGTTCTATTGCCAGGGTGGTCCCCGAGAGGAGGACGACGTCGTTGGCCAGGAGTTCTTCGCTTACATAATTAGGTACCTGGGGTTCCTCATGCATGCACCTACCTATCCCATGCCCGGCATAGTCCTTCACCACCGAATATCCATGGCCCTCTACGTACTCCTGGATGCGGCCAGCAACCTGGGAGAGCATAGCCCCTGGCCTTATACCCTCAATGGCCTTATTGAGGGCCTTCTCACATACCTCTATTAATCTCTTGGTCGCAGGGGGGACCTTACCGATTGGTACCGTTATGGCCCCATCTGCCATGTACTTCTTGTATTCTACCCCCACGTCTATACTAAGGATATCTCCCTCCCTCAATCTCCTGGGACCCGGTATCCCATGTACCACCTCTTCGTTTATTGAGGTACACGTACTCCTGGGATAACCCCTGTAACCCTTGAACATGGGTAAGCCATGATTCCCGTGTATATATCTTTCAATCTCCGTATCTATATAATCTGTAGTTACATCACAGACAGCTAGTTCCCTGGCCAATCGCAAGGCGCCGGCCACAATCTTTCCTGCCTGTCGCATAAGACCGACCTGCCTTGCACTCTTGCATTCTATCATGCTACCTTTCCCTGTTAAGCGAGTCCAGGGCCTTCGTCACCTCCTCGTAGACCTCCTTTACGTCCCTGTCGGCATTTATCTTCATGAGGAGACCTTGCTTTTCGTAATAGTCAATGAGGTCTGCCGTCTGTTTTCTATAGACCTTTAACCTCTCCTTTACCGTTTCTACCTTATCGTCTGGCCTCTGCTGGAGGGCCTTCCCACATTTGTCACACACCCCTGGTTTCTTGGGGGGCATGTAGTGTTGATGGTAGTTGCTCCCACATCCTGAACATATCCAGCGTCCAGTAAGTCTTGAGACAGCCGTCTCCTCCGAGACTGCAAAATAGAAGACCACATCCAATCTATCCTTTAGACCGCTCAGGGTCTTATCCAGGGCCTTCGCCTGGTTTAGATTCCTGGGGAAACCGTCTAATAAAAAATTCTTACAGCGTCCATTCTTACCGATACGTTCCGCTACTATATCTACCACTACATCGTCTGGCACCAATGCCCCTTTTTCCATATATTTCCTGGCCCGAAGGCCCACGGGGGTACCTGCATCAACGGCCCCCCTTAGCATCTCACCCGTAGAGATGTGTTCCATGCCTCTCTGCTTACTTAGCGTCTCGGCCTGGGTGCCCTTTCCTGCCCCTGGGGGTCCCAGAAATACTACGTTCATCCTCTCCGCCCTCTTATCCTTGAGGTACCTCCCAGGAGACCACTGTAATGTCTCATCAATAAATGGGATTCTATCTTCTGGAGGAGGTCTAGCGACACCCCCACTGCTATGAGGAGTCCGGTACCTCCGTAGAACCCTGCAATGGCCCTGTTTATCTCAAAGCCCTTTGAGACCATATTCGGCAGGAGGGCTATTATGGCCAGGAAGGTGGCCCCGGCCAGGGTTATACGGCTCATGAGATTTTCAAGATACTCTGCCGTCCTGCCTCCAGGTCTTATCCCGGGGATAAAACTCCCGTAGTCCTTAAGGTTCTCAGACATCTCCTTGGGGTTAAACTGTATAGCCGTCCAGAAGTAGCAGAAGAAGGCAATAAGGAAACTATAAAGGGTAACATAAACTACACCACCTTGCAAGGCATCTGCCAGCCTGGAGCTTATCAAGTAGCCGAAGCTCCCGGGCTCCATCCGCACCTGTACCCCCTGGATTATGGCGGCAGGAAATATAATCAAGGACTGGGCAAATATTATGGGCATCACACCTGCCTGGTTTACCCTGAGCGGGAGGAAGTGCTTCTGTCCTCCGTATACCCTGTGGCCCCTGGTGTGTTTGGCCTGCTGGATGGGGATGCGTCTCTGCCCCTGGGTGATGTAGACTATCCCTGCCACAATCACCACAAAAGAGGCTGCCAGGAGGAGGAGCCTGAATATCCCTATTTCATGTTCTGCAGGGGTGACCGAAAAGGTGAAGTTGGAAAGCACCTGCGAGAAGGCCCACGGCAGACGGTCTACTATCCCCACCATTATAACCAATGATATCCCGCTCCCTATGCCGTGCTCATCTATTTGTTCGCCTATCCACATAAGGGACATAGTCCCGGTAGTGAGGAGGAGGGAGGCCATTAACTGGAAACTCATCCCCTGGAGATATACAGGCACCACGGGTACACCACCTATATCAAGGGTATAGAGGGTGCGGGTTAGGACAAAGGCCTGAAAGAAGCACAGCCCCACCGTGGTAATCCTGGTGTACTGGTTAATCTTCTTTCTCCCCACCTCTCCCTCTTTATGGAGGCGTTCCAGGGAAGGGAGGACCCCTACCAGTAGCTGGAAGATAATAGAGGCACTTATATAGGGCATTACCCCCAATCCAAAGATAGCCCCTGAGGACATAGCCCCCCCGGCGAAGAGGTCCACCAGACCCAGGAGTTGTCCTACGCCCGTACCGGAGACCTGTTGGAAGTAACCCTTCAAGACCCCAGTATCTATCCCTGGGATAGGGATGAACACACCAACCCGACAGAGGGCAATAAGGCCAAGGGTAACAAGTATCTTCTGCCTGAGTTCAGGGATATTGTAAATAGTCTTAATCTTGTCTAGCATGGGATAACCTTCGCCTCTCCACCGGCCGCAACTATCTTTTTAAGGGCACCTTGACTAAACTTATGGGCCTGGACGGTAACGGGCACCTTTAACTCTCCCTTCCCCAGTACCTTTATGCCGTTTTTCCCCCTGCCCCTGATAAGGCCGGCCTCTTCAAGCACCTCCGGTGTTATCTCCTTTTTATTGAGTCCTGCCAGGGTTCCAATATTTATAAGGCTGTATTGTTTCTTGAAGATGTTCTTGAAGCCCCTTTTGGGGATACGGCGCACCAGAGGCATCTGTCCGCCTTCAAAGTAAGGGGCAGTCTCCGTACCAGAACGGGCACCAGCCCCTTTAGACCCACGACACGCAGTCTTCCCGTGGCCAGAGCCTAGCCCGCACCCTACCCTCTTCTTCCTCTTTCTACTCAGGTCAGCCGTCTTAACGTCTTGCAAATTCATCCCTTTTGTGCCCCTTTAAGAAAGTTCACCTCTTCAATAGACCTCAGCCCCTTTAGCCCTTCCAGGGTGGCCTTTACTACGTTCATAGGATTTCTAGAACCATAGCACTTGGTTAATATATTCCTTACCCCTGCCAGCTCCAGCACTGCCCGTGCCGCTGCCCCTGCCTTAATCCCAGTACCAGGGGCTGCTGGCCTCATGTATATCCTGCTGGCCCTGTAACGCCCCCAAACCTCGTGGGGTATGGTATCTCCCTTAAGGAGGACGTTCGCCATGCTCTTCCTGGCATCCTTAGAGGCCTTAGTCACGGCACTGGGCACCTCCCTGGCCTTGCCAAAGCCAAAGCCTACCTGGCCTTGCCCGTCCCCTGCCACCACAAGGGCGCTGAAACTCAGGCTCTTCCCACCCTTGGTCACCGCAGTGCAACGATTAATGGCCACTACGGTATCTTCTATTGCGGCCCTTCCTCGTACTGCTTCCTCTGCCAACGAATGCCTCCTAAAAATCTAAGAGTTTAAAGGTTCNAGAGTTNAAAGTTCAATANGGTTCAAGGGTTTAAAAGTTCAATTTGGCCTGTCTGACTGCCTCGGCCAGCGTCTTTATCCTTCCGTGAAATTTATACCCCCCCCTGTCAAAGACCACCTTCCCTATCCCCAACTTCTTTGCCACCTCGGCTATCTTCTGACCTACCAGTTCTGCAGCCTTCTTGTTCCCTCCGTAAGGGAACNGGCCCTTTATATCAGNAGAAAGGGTAGAGACTGAGGCCAGGGTCTTCCCCTGGGTATCGTCTATGAGCTGACAATAAATATTATTAAGGCTCCTGTAGACCGATAGTCTGGGGCGGTCCTTAGTACCGGAAACCTTCTGCCGCACCCGTAGATGTCGGGTGCGCCTCTTCCGCCATTTCTCTCTCTGCAGGTCCATCTTATGTAGCCGCTCCACCGGCGAAGGCCTTACCAGCCTTCTTCCTTACCACCTCGCCCTTATATCTAATGCCTTTTCCTTTGTAAGGCTCCACTTTCCTGATTGACCTTACTACGGCGGCAAACTGCCCTACCAACTGCTTGTCCACACCCTTTATAGTAAAGCGTGCCGGGTTAGTGGGCTGGGCTATCTCTACCTTTAGCCCCTGCGGAATCGCCAAGTGGACGGGGTTTATGTACCCCACCGCAAGGACAAGGTCTTTACCCTGTAGTTTGACGTTGTAGCCAAGCCCCTGAATCTCCATTTCCCTGGAGAAGCCCTTAGTCACCCCCTCCACTGCATTGAAGGCCAGGGTGCGACTCAAACCCAGCAGGGCCTTCTGTCTCGGTTCCTCGTCGGCCACCTTTGCACGTAGTAGCCTGTTAGCCTGGTCAAACTCAAACCTCACGGAGGGATGGAATCTTTGAGCCATCTCCCCTAATGGCCCCTTTATCTTAAGGGTCTCACTCTCTATCTTCAGGTCTACCGTCTTAGGGACGGCGACAGGTAACTTTCCAATCCTGGACATTTCTCCCCTTACCAGACCTTACACAAAAATTCACCACCAACGCCTGCCTTCTTGCATTCCTTGCCGCTCAGGATACCCTTATTGGTGGAATAGACGGCAACACCTATCCCCCCCAATACGGGCTTCATCTCTTCTGCCTTCTTATATATCCTTCTCCCGGGCTTGCTCCCCCTGGAGAGGCCATTGATAACCGCCTCTTTTTGTGGTCCATACTTGAGATACACCTTGAGGACCCCCTGCTTCTTGTCCTCAATCTCTTTGTATCCCCTTATGAAGCCCTCCCTTTCCAGCAGATTCACAATCTCTTTCTTTACGTTAGAGCGGGGGATTTCCACGCTTTCTCTCTGCCGCATAATGGCATTTCTGATACGTGTGAGCATATCGGCGATAGTATCGGTCATAGAACTCCTCCTACCAACTGGCCTTCTTTACCCCTGGGATTTCTCCCTTTGAGGCGAGGTTCCTGAAACATATCCGGCATATCTGGAACTTCCTGTAATACGCCCTGGGCCGCCCGCAGAGTTTACAACGGTTGCGATGACGGGTACTAAACTTAGGGGGCTTGTTGGCCTTCTCTATCCATGCCTTTGTTGCCATATCCGTTACTCTCCGAAAGGTGCTCCTAAAAGACGGAGGAGTTCCTTAGACTCCTCCTTACTCTTTCCAGAAGTTACTATGGTAATGTCCATGCCCTGGGTGAACTCTATGTCCTCAATATTAACCTCAGGGAAGATGATCTGTTCGCTTAGCCCCAGGGTATAATTACCCCTCTCGTCAAAACTCCTAGGGGAGATCCCCCTGAAGTCCCTTAGCCTGGGGAGGGCGACGTTAAAGAGCCTGTCCAGGAACTCGTACATCCTCCGTCCCCTCAGCGTAACCTTACATCCTATTAGATTACCTTCTCTCAGGTTAAACCCTGCCACCGACTTCTTGGCCTTGGTAGCCACGGGCCGCTGTCCTGTAATAAGGCCAAGGTGTTTCTGTGCATCCTCCAGTATCTTCCTATTTTCTATTGCCTTGCCCACCCCCATGTTTACCACCACCTTCACCAACCTGGACACTGCCATGGGGTTCTTATGTCTGAATTTCTCTTTAAGTTCAGGAAGCACTTTATTTTTATAAAGTTCCAATAACCTAGCCATGCCTTATTTCTCCGTAGTGGCCGTAATGGCAGAACCACATCTGGCACATACCCGGGTTTTCGTGCCATTCGCGCCCAATTTCCTACGGGTCATTACGCCTTTACCGTATTTTTTGCAACTCTTGTTTGGGCAGACTACTAGTACCTTTGAGACGGCGACGGACGCCTCCTTCTGTATCCTACCGCCCTGGGGGTTCTTTGGGCTGGGGCGGACGTGCTTCCAGATATAATTAATCCCCTCCACTAATATACGCCCCTTTTGGGGCATTACCGCCAGCACCTTTCCCGTCTTCCCGCGGTCGTCACCTGCCAGCACTTCTACTATATCGTTTCTTACTATGTGCATATTAAACCACCTCTGGTGCCAGGGACAAAATTTTGGTAAAGTTCTTCTGCCTGAGTTCCCTTGCCACTGCCCCAAAGACTCTGGTACCCCTGGGGTTGCCGTCGTCATCAATCAAGACCACGGCATTCTTATCAAACCTCACGTAAGAGCCGTCTTCTCTGGACACATCATGTTTGGTCCTTACTATCACGCCTTTTACTACTTCTCCCTTTTTCACCTCTCCCCCCGGGATGGCCTTCTTTACCGCAGCGACGATGACGTCTCCCACAGAGGCATATCTCCTGGAAGTGCCTCCCAACACCTTTATACACATCACCTTTTTGGCGCCGCTATTGTCCGCCACATCCAGTCTGGTAAACTCCATAATCATCCTAAGCGGCCTCCCCCAGGATGCGTACCAGTCGCCAGCGTTTAGTCTTGCTTATGGGCCTGGTCTCCGTTATTTCTACCTTGTCCCCTACCCTGGCCTTCTTCTCCTCATCGTGGGCCTTATAGACGGTAACCCTCTTCACGTACTTCCCGTAAACGGGATGTCTTACCAGCTTCTCCACCTTAACGCTTATGGTCTTGTCCATCTTGTCGCTGGAGACAACACCCACAATCCGTTTCCTCTGGCTTCTTTTCTCCATCTCTACTTAGTCTTCTCTTTATTGGGTTCTTTATGGATCCCCAGTTCCATTTCCCTGAGGATAGTCTTCACCCTGGCTATTTCCCTTCTGGTCTTCCCGTACTGGGCAGAGTTTTTTAATTCCCCTGCCTGCCACTGGACCCTGAGGTTCAAGAGTTCCCTCTTGAAACCCTCCAGTTCCTGAAGGAGCTCTTCCCTGGACTTACCCCTGAGTTCAGAAAGTTTCATATCACCAGGCCCTTCTGGATACCATCCTCACTTTTACAGAAAGTTTATGGGCAATGCGATTAAAGGTCTGCTTTGCCATATCCTCCGGCACCCCTGTCAGCTCGTAAAGGATGGTACCGGGTTTTATCACTGCGGCCCAATACGCAGGCTCTCCCTTTCCCTTCCCCATCCTGGTCTCTATCGGTTTAGCCGTCACAGATTTATGCGGGAAGACCCTGATGAAGAGTCTTCCTGATTTCCCCAGGAAATGACTGGAGGCTACCCTGCCTGCCTCTAGCTCTTCCGCGCTCACCCAGCCTGATTCCAGGCTCTGGAGTCCATACTCCCCCATAGCCAGGGTATTGCCACGGGTGGCCTTGCCCTTAATCCGCCCTCTGTGGGACTTCCTGAACTTAACCCTTCTGGGCATCAGCCGCATGAGCAGTCTCCTTTACAGGTACAGGTATTTCTCCCGTATACACCCATACCTTTATCCCTATAGTGCCGTAAGTCGTAATGGCCACGTGGAAACCATAATCAATCTTCGCCCTGAGCGTATGGAGGGGTATCTTCCCCTGACTGGCAGTCTCCGTCCTGGCTATCTCTGCCCCGCCTAGCCTCCCGGATATCTGGATTTTTATACCCTCGGCCCCGGCACCCCTGACCGTGTCTACAGCCCTCCTCATGGTCCTCCGGAAGGCCGCCCTTTTCTGCAACTGCTCCGCTATCCCTTCGGCTATCAGTTGGGCGGACAGTTCTGGTCTATCTACTTCCTTAATCTTTATGTTAATCTGCCGGCCAGTAATTGCCTCTAACTCTTCCTTCAGTTTATCTATACCAGCGCCCTTTCGTCCTATTATAAGCCCGGGACGGGCCGTATGGAGGGTTACCCTGGCCTCCTCCCTCGTCCTATCAATTTCCACGATGGGGATGCCTGCAAAACCATAGTTCTTCTTGACGTGCCCTCTTATCTTCTGGTCCTCTACCAGGAGTGAACCAAAATCCTTCTTTCTGGCATACCACTGGGAGCGCCACTCCTCAGTTATTCCCAGTCTAAATCCTGTAGGACATACCTTCTGGCCCATAACCTACCCCTTCCCCTTTCTCTCGTCAGAAAGGACTACCGTTATGTGGCTGGTCCTCTTCTTCAACGGGGCCCACATCCCTCTGGGTCTGGCCCAGTGCCACTTCCTTATGGGCCCGCCATCTACCCTGGCCTCTACCACCTTCAGGTTGTCTGGGTCTACTTCCATATTCTCCTCTGCACTGGCCAGGGCCGCCCTGAGGGTCTTGTCTATCATGGAAGCCGCCCTCTTATGGTTGAACCTGAGGGTCTCCAAGGCGTCATTTACTGACTTACCCCTTATCAGGTCTACCACCAGCCTGGCCTTTCTGGGAGATATCTTGGCGTACTTGTATATAGAACTTACACGCATACCTTAAGTCCCCGGGGGTTTCATCTCCTTCTTCTTCACGCCACCGTGTCCCCTGAAGATACGGGTAAGGGAGAACTCCCCTAACTTATGCCCTACCATGTCTTCGGTGACGAAGAGTTTGTTGAATACCTTGCCGTTGTGGATCAAAAAGGTGTGTCCCACGAAGTCTGGAATAACGGTACAGGCCCTGGCCCAGGTACGGATGGGGTCTTTGTTCCCTGTGTCCTTTTGCTTCGCTACCTTCTCCAGGAGCTTTGCGTCCACGTATGGTCCCTTCTTTACGGAACGTCCCACTGCTTATTTTTGCCTCCTGCGGATAATAAACTTGTTGCTAATGGCCCTTCTGTCGCGTGTCTTTCCCCCCTTGGAAAGGACACCCGTGCGAGAACAGGGGGGGCGCCCTCCATGGGCCCTTCCCTCCCCTCCACCCATGGGGTGGGATACCGGGTTCTGGGCGACTCCACGGACACGGGGTCTCTTCCCCATGTGCCTCCTCCTACCTGCCTTCCCATAGGTCACGTTAATGTGGTCCAGGTTGCCCAACTGACCAATCGTAGCCCTGCAATTCTCATGCACCTTGCGTATCTCCCCCGAGGGGAGTACCACGTGGGCATATCCACCTTCCCTGGCAAGGAGGGTGGCTACACTCCCCGCCGACCTGACCATCTGGGCGCCGCGCCCAATCTGCAACTCTACGTTGTGTATCTGCATCCCTAGCGGGATATTCTTCAGGGACATGGTATTGCCCACCTTGGGTTCTACCTGCTCTCCCGAGACCACCGTATCGCCTACCTTTAGTCCCTCGGGGGCCAGGATGTACCGCTTCTCACCGTCCTTGTAATGCAGTAGTGCAATCCTGGCAGAGCGGTTGGGGTCATACTCTATGGACGCCACACTGGCTGGGATACCGTCCTTGCCCCGCTTAAAGTCTATTATCCTGTAAAGACGCTTAGCCCCCCCTCCACGGTGTCTGGCAGTGTAATTGCCGGCGTTGTTCCTCCCCCCAGACTTCGGGAGGGGTTCCAGGAGGGCCTTTTCAGGTTCCTTGCGTGTAAGCTCAGAAAAATCTACGACGCTTGCAAAGCGCCTGCCAGGAGAAGTAGGTTTATAGTATTTGAGCATCTCTAGTATCCTAAATCTATGGTATTACCTTCTGCCAGGGTTACAACGGCCTTTTTCCAGGTATGGATTTTTAAGGGGCCGTATTTGGTCCTTCGTGGTTTGCCCCTCTTGTTCATGGTCCTCACCTTAAGGACCTCCACCTTGAAGAGTTTCTCTACCGCCTCTTTTATCTGTATCTTGTTGGCCTTCCTATCCACCTCAAAGTGGTAGGCATCCTGCTTGTCTCTGGCGGTAACGCTCTTTTCCGTATGTAAAGGCTTCCTGATTATCTGATAGATATCCATGTCTACTGTATACTGCTTAGCTGGTCCTTTGTAATAAGGAGTCTTTTCCTTCTTAGAACCTCATAGGCGTTAAGTTGGGAGGCAGGCATGAGGGCCATCCCGGGGATATTCCTGACAGACTTCCAGAGGGCGTGGTTATCGTCCTTGGCCACTACCAGGCAACTCTCATGGATGCCCAGTGTCTTTAGAAGCTGGACCATCTTTTTGGTGCGGGGGGCATCAAGCTCTAACCTGTCTACCACCGTAACCTCTCCATCCAGGAGTTTACCCAGGAGGGCGGAATGCAGGGCCGCCTTCTTTGCCTTCTTGGGTATCTGGTAGGAGTAGTCTCTGGGCTTGGGACCGAAGACCACCCCTCCCTTTCTCCACAACGGGGAGCGGACCGTACCAGCCCTTGCCCTGCCCGTGTGCTTCTGGGCCCAGGGCTTCCTGCCAGAACCATGGACCTCTGCCTTGGTCTTGGTACAGGCCGTACCCACCCTCTTGTTGGCCTCGTACATGAGGACGGCCTCCTTGAGGAGGGCCTTCTTCACCTCCCCTCCAAGGCGTTCCTCTGCCAGAGAGAGCTTTTCCACTTCCTTTCCCTGACCGTTATATACTGCCAACTCTATCATCTATTTTTTTCCCTTTATACTCCGCCTGATTATTACGTAGCCCCCATCAACCCCTGGCACTGCCCCTCTGACCAGGAGGAGGTTCCTCTGGGTATCCACCTTTACTACCTTCAGGTCCTGGACGGTTACCCTCTCCACACCCATATGCCCTGCCATGCGCTTGCCCTTCAAGACCCTGCCGGGGTCGGTGTTGGAGCCTATTGACCCAGGAGACCTATGCCTTGTTGAGCCGTGGGAGCCTGGACCTCCATGAAAGCCCCACCTTCTCATACCTCCCTGAAAACCCTTTCCCTTGGTCAGCCCTATGACGTCCACCTTCTTTATCTCTGCAAAGACTTCAACACCGAAGGATTGTCCAGGCTGAGGGGGTGTCTCGTCTGTGTAAGAGACCTCTCGGATAAACCTTTTTGGGGTAGCCGCGGCCTTCTTGGCGTGCCCTATCTCTGGCTCTGAGGCACTCTTTTCTTTCTTATCATCAAAGCCCAATTGTACGGCAGAATACCCGTCCTTCTCCCTGGTCTTCACCTGAAGGACATGACATGGCCCTGCCTGTAAGACGGTAATGGGCACCAGCAGACCGTCCTTTTGAAAGAGCTGGGTCATGCCGATTTTTTTCCCTAGTATTCCACCAATCATCTGAAAGTCTCCAGCAGATTCGCTAAAAGGCTAGACCTTAATCTTTATCTCTATCCCTGCAGGCATATTGAGCCTGTTCAGGGAATCCACCGTCTTGGCAGTGGGTTCTACGATATCTATGAGGCGTTTGTGGGTGCGGATTTCAAATTGCTCCCTGGACTTCTTGTCCACGTGGGGAGACCTCAGTACGGTGTACCTCTCTATGCGGGTAGGCAGTGGTATGGGTCCAAAGACTTTGGCCCCGGTCCTCTTGGCCGTATCTACTATCTCACTGGCGGCCTGGTCCAGCACCTTGTGGTCGTAGGCCTCCATCCTTATCCTTATCTTTTGGTCAATTACCATCATTCACCTGTGGGAAAGCTCTGCATTCTAACAATTTTTCTTTCTATGTCAATCACTAACTGGCTGAAACGCAAAGTTCTTTTGGAACAGCCCTGTACTCAAAAGGTTCCATAATGTAGCTCCCGCGTCCACTGGTGAGAGACCTTAAGGCCGTGGCATAGCCAAACATCTCCGCCAGGGGTACATGGCCCTTGATTATCCGTACTCCGCTCCGGATATCCAACTCCATAATGTTAGCCCTGCGACCATTAAGGTCCCCAAGGGCGTCGCCGAGATACATCTCTGGTACGGAGACCTCTACCTTCATTACAGGCTCTAGTAATACCGAGCCAGCCTCCTGCACTGCACGGCTAACGGCCCGGGCGGCTGCGGTGTAGAAGGCCAGGTCGGAGGAATCTACCGGATGATGAGAACCATCCTTGAGGATGGCCTTGACATTAATCAACGGGTAGCCACCCGGGACTCCCCCCTGGGTAGTCTCTTCTATGGCATTTGCTACTGCCTTGATGTAGGGCTTGGGGATGGCCCCTCCCACTATCTCATTCTCAAAGAGGACCGGGTGGGCGTCTTTACAGGGTTCAAAGAGGATTACCACGTGGCCATACTGGCCATGCCCTCCGGTCTGCTGTATGAACTTCTCTTCTATAAGTACCGCCCTGCCCAAGGTCTCCTTATAGGCCACCTTGGGCGAGCCCACGTTGGCATCCACCTTGTATTCGCTGAGCATACGGTTCTTCAGCACCTCCAGATGGAGTTCCCCCATACCAGAGATTATGAGCTGTCCCGTCTCATCGTTCATCTTGACGCCAAAGGTAGGGTCTTCCTTCTTTAGTTTGTTGAGGGCGTATATGAGTTTCTCCTTCTCCGCCTGGGTCTTGGGCTCTATGGCCATGGAGATGACCGTCTCAGGGAACACTACAGGCTCCAGGAGGATTTGATGCTGACGCTCACAGAGGGTGTCCCCCGTGGCCGTATCCTTCAGGCCGACGGCGGCCACGATATCCCCTGCCGTAGTCTCTTCCACCTGCTCCCTGGTATTGGCGTGCATCTTGTAGATGCGGCTTATTAACTCCACCTTGTTCTTCCTGGAATTAAAGACCCTCTGTCCCGAACGTAATCGCCCGGCATACATCCTTAGATAGGTAAGGTCGCCGTGTTTGTCAGTCATGATTTTGAAGGCCAGGGCGGCCAGGGGCTCCTCCTCGGAGACCTTCCTGACTACCACCCCTTCCTTATCGGGATGGGTACCCTCCACAGGGGGGACATCCATCGGGGAAGGGAGATAGTCGCATACTGCGTCAAGGAGCATCTGTACCCCTTTGTTCTTCAAGGCAGAGCCGCACAGTACCGGGACTATCTTGGTACTGATGGTAGCCTGGCGTATGGCCTTCTTAATCTCCGCCTCCCCTATGGGCTCCTCCCTGAGGTACATCTCCATAAGCCATTCCACCTCTTCTGCCACCTTCTCTATCATCTCTTCACGCACCTTTTTGACGAGGGGCATGTCCTCAGCGGGTATGTCTACCTCTTTATATTTTGTACCCAGTTCCTCTCCTTCGTACGCCCAGGCCTTCATTCCTACCAGGTCTATACAACCCTTGAAATCCTGTTCTTTTCCAAGGGGTATCTGTATGGGAACTGGTTTTGCTCCCAACTTCTCCCTGACCTCTTCCACCACCTTAAAGAAGTCGGAGCCTACCCTGTCCAGTTTGTTTACAAAACATAATCTGGGCACCCGGTACCTGTCAGCCTGACGCCATACGGTCTCCGACTGTGCCTCTACCCCCCCCACCCCGCAAAATACACATACGGCCCCATCCAGTACCCTTAAGGACCTTTCCACCTCCGCCGTAAAATCTACGTGGCCTGGGGTATCAATAAGGTTTATCTGGAAATCCTTCCAACTGCAGGAGGTAGCGGCCGCCGTAATGGTTATCCCCCTCTTCTGCTCCTCCTCCATCCAGTCCATGGTAGCAGTGCCTTCATCTACCTCGCCCATCTTGTAGGCCTTCCCAGTGTAATAGAGGACCCTCTCGCTGAGGGTGGTCTTGCCTGCATCTATATGGGCGGCAATTCCGATGTTCCGCAATTTCTCTAAAGGTTTCTTCTCCACGGTACTCCTTGACTCCTTACCACGTAAAGTGGGCAAAGGCCTTATTGGCCTCGGCCATCTTGTGTGTGTTCTCTCTCTTCGTATAAGCGGCGCCTTGTTTCTTGCAGGCGTCCGCAAGTTCGTCGGCCAGTCTCTGTGCCATGGGACGTCCCTTCTTTGCCTTGGCGGCCTGGATTATCCACCTGAAGGCCAGGGAAAGCTGTCTCCTCCTTTGGACCTCTATCGGGACCTGGTAAGTTGCCCCACCAATACGCCGGGAGCGCACCTCTACCAGGGGCTTTACGTTGTTCACCGCCGTTTCCAGGACGTCTAAGGAACCTTTGTCTGGCAGGCGCTTCTTAACCAGTTCCAGGGCGCCGTACAACGTCTTCTCCGCCAGGCTCTTCTTCCCCTTCTTCATCAGGTTGTTAATAAACTTGGAGACCAGCTTGCTCCCGTACACCACGTCGGGTTTAAGGAAGNCCTCTGTACTCCTGTATTCTAAAGCCATAAGGTTTTACTCCTTTACTTGGGACTCTTGGCCCCGTACTTGGAGCGACTCCTTCTCCTGCCTTCTACCCCGGATGAGTCCAGGGTACCTCGGACGATATGATACTTTATACCAGGGAGGTCTCTCACCCTCCCTCCCCTAACCAGGACAATGGAGTGTTCCTGGAGGTTGTGGCCCTCCCCCGGGATGTAGGCAGTAACCTCCCTACCATTAGAAAGCCTGACCTTGGCCACCTTCCGCAGGGCGGAGTTGGGCTTCTTGGGGGTCCTGGTCATAACCTGCAGACATACGCCCCTTTTTTGAGGGCACTGGGAGAGGTCAGGGCATTTGCTCTTTTTACTTACCCTTTTCCTTCCTTTTCTTATCAACTGGTTTATCGTAGGCATAAAAGGGGCTTTCCTCCTCTTTAAGCTTTTCTTTTCAACTGGATTCCTTAGGGGGCCTCCAGCTCCGTCTTCCTCACCTCTAGGCCCAAGAAGGCCTTAAAGCCCGTGCCAGCGGGGACCAGGTGCCCCAGGATGACGTTTTCCTTAAGACCCTGGAGATTGTCCCTCTGTCCTCTAAGGGCGGCTAAGGCAAGGACCTTGGTAGTCTCCTGGAAGCTGGCCGCTGAGATGAAACTCTCGGACTGCAGGGAGGCCTTAGTTATACCCATAAGCAGGGGTTTGGCTGTGGCAGGTTTGCCTTTAGATTCTTTTGTCCTTTTGTTCTCTTCTTTAAACTTGAACTTGTCTATAATCTGCCCCGGCAGGAAGGTAGTGTCCCCTGGTTCGTCCACCTTTATCTTCCTGAGCATCTGACAGATAATAATCTCTATGTGTTTATCGTCTATAGGTACGTTCTGGGAGCGGTAGACGTTCTGCACCTCTTTTAACATATACTGCTGCAGGTCTTCTTCTCCACACACGCGCAGGATGTCCTGGAGCACTAGGGGGCCTTCTACCAGGGGGTCTCCAGCCTTCACACGGTCAGCCCTGTGCACCCTGAGGTGCTTTCCCCTGGGGACCAGGTGTTCCCTGTGGTGGCCTGAGACCTCGTCCGTAACGATTATTGTCCTCTTGCCCCTCCTCTTTTCTCCCAGCTCCACCGTGCCGTCTATCTCGCTGATTACGGCCGGGTCTTTTGGCTTCCTGGCCTCAAAGATTTCCGTCACCCTGGGCAGACCGCCGGTGATATCCTCCGTGCGTGCTATCTCTCTGGGGGTTTTGGCCAGGAGGACGCCTGGGTTCGCCTCTTCGCCTTCTTCTGCCTCTATATAGGCCTTTTCTGGTATGGGGTCGGCGCTGAGTATCTTCCCGGAGGCGTCTTCTATAATAATCTGTGGGTGGAAGTCCCCTTTGTGTTCTATTATAACTTTCCTCTTAATGCCTGCCTGGGTGTCCACCTCCGTGCGCATGGTCTTGCCTTCCAGGATATCTTCAAAGCGTACGAGCCCCTTGAACTCTGCCAGTATGGGGGTCATATGCGGGTCCCACCTGGCCAGGAGGTGCTGTGCCCCTATCTTCTCCCCATTCTTTACTAGAAGGGCTGCACCCAGTGGTACCAAATATTTATCTATGAGTCTCCCCTTCTCGTCCAGGATATCAATCTCACCATTGCCTACCAGAGAGACTATCTGGCCCTCGGGATTCTTTACTACCTTCAGGTTAGAGGCAAACTCTACCACCCCTGCCCTCTTTGACCTGAGTTCAGACTCTTCAACGGAACGGGCGGCCGTACCTCCTATATGGAACGTCCTCATGGTGAGCTGAGTGCCTGGTTCTCCTATAGACTGGGCCGCTATAATACCCACGGCCGTACCTTCCTCTACCGACTCACCCCTTGAGAGGTCCATCCCATAGCACATGGCGCACACCCCTAAGGGCATCTCGCAGGCCAGCGGGGAGCGGACCTTTATCTTGTCAAGGCCCAGGGCCTCTATCCTCTTGGCCTTGTCCTCCGTTATTAGCTCGTTCTCTTTAACTATGACCTCGTCCTTTACCAGGTCCACTATGGCATTCCTGGCAACCCTTCCCGAGATAACCTTACTCAGCGGTACTTCCACCTTGTCCCCTCTATAGACGGTGCTCTTGGTAACACCACCAAGGGTACCACAGTCTCTTCCCGTAACTACTACGTTCTGGGCCACGTCTGCCAGCTTTCTGGTGAGATAGCCACTATCGGCCGTCTTAAGGGCAGTATCAGCCAACCCCTTTCTTGCNCCNTGGGTGGAGCTGAAGTATTCTAACACCCCCAGCCCCTCTCTGAAGTTGGCCTTTATAGGCGTCTCAATGATGCGTCCCGAAGGTTTGGCCATGAGGCCCCTCATGCCTGCCAGTTGACGCATCTGTTGGCCACTCCCTCTGGCACCAGAGTTCATCATGAGGAAGACGGGATTAAGGTGTGGTCTACCTTCCTTTGTGTCTGTCTCCAGTTCTTTTAGCATCTCCTCAGCCACGACGTTGGTGGCGTCGGTCCAGGTATCTATGATTTGGTTGTAGCGTTCCCCCTCAGTGATGGCCGCCTTCCGGTAGTGCTTCTGTATCCTATCCACCTCTGCCTCCGCCTTGGCTATGATTTGGGGCTTCTTCCTGGGCATCTTGAGGTCGCTTATACTGAGGGAGAGACCTGCCTTGGTGCATTCCTTAAAACCCAGGTTCTTGATACTGTCCAGGAGTTCAATGGTCCTCTCCCTACCCAGGTTTCTGTAGCAATCGTGGATGATACGGTTCAGGCCCTTCTGGTCCAGGTTGTAATTATAAAAGGGCAGTTCGTCTGGAAGGATATTGTTGAATATAACCCTCCCTACAGTAGTCTTGAGTAGCCCCCTGGTAGTCTCCTGAGGCCCTTCTTTGCTCATGGCTGTCTTTCCCTTAGGGAGTCTGACCTCTATATGGGTGTGCACCTTTGCCTTCTTCTCGGCATGAGCCAGGAACACTTCCTCTATGGAGCTAAAGACCCTCCTGGGTTTCTCAAACCTCTCGTCTTCCATCCAGAAGGTGAGGTACGCACAACCCAGCACTATATCCTGGGAGGGTGTGATGACAGGTTCTCCTGAGGCAGGGGAAAAGATATTATTAGTGGATAGCATGAGGGTTACGGCCTCTATTTGAGCCTCGTAGGAGAGGGGCAGATGGACGGCCATCTGGTCACCATCAAAGTCAGCATTAAAACCTTTGCAGACTAGGGGATGGAGCTTTATGGCATTACCCTCTACGAGGACGGGCTCAAAGGCCTGGATGCCCATTCGGTGCAGGGTGGGGGCCCTGTTAAGTAGCACGGGGTGATGGCATACCACCTCTTCCAGGATGTCCCACACCACCTCTTCTTTCTTGGCGAGTATGCGTTTGGCGCTCTTTATTGCATCGGCCAGACCCAGTTCCCTGAGTCTGCGGATGACGAAGGGCTGGAAGAGTTCCAGGGCTATCTTTTTGGGGATGCCTACCTGGTGGAGTTTGAGTTCAGGGCCTACCACTATCACTGAACGGGCAGAATAGTCTACCCTCTTGCCCAGTAGGTTCTCCCTGAAGCGCCCCTGTTTACCCTGGATCATGTCCGTGAGGCTCTTCAGCGGCCTATTATTACTGCCCAGTACCGGACGTTTGGAGCGCTCGTTGTCAAAGAGGGCGTCTACGGCCTGCTGGAGCATCCTCTTCTCGTTCCGTATGATGACCTCCGGGGCATTTAGCTCTATAAGTTTTTTCAGTCGGTTGTTGCGGTTTATAATCCTCCTGTAGAGGTCATTAAGGTCACTGGTAGCAAAATTACCACTCTCAAGGAGAACCAGTGGCCTGAGGTCAGGGGGTATAACCGGTATTACCTTGAGGACTAACCACTCGGGTTTATTCCCTGAGTCCCTCATTGCCTCTACTAGCTCCAGTCTACGTATAATCTCCCTCTGTCGCTGGCGGGCAGAGGTCTGGGCCAGCGTCTCCCGCAGTTCTTTAGAGAGTTGTACCAGGTCCAATTTCTTTAAGAGGGACTCAAGGGCCTCAGCCCCCATCCCGGCCTTGAAACTGTGTTCCCCGTACTTCTCCTGGCAGTCGCGGTATTCTTCTTCGCTGAGTAGCTGGTATTCCTTAAGGGGTGTATTCCCAGGGTCTATGACCACATAGTCCTGGAAGTAAATAACCCTTTCCAGTCTGCTGGTCTTCATCCCCAGGAGGATGCCAAACCTGGAGGGCATAGCCTTAAAGAACCAGATGTGGACCACTGGGGCGGCCAGGTTTATATGGCCCATCCGTTTCCTTCTCACCCTGGAATGGGTAATCTTTACCCCGCATCTGTCGCATACTATCCCTTTATGTTTTATCCCTTTATACTTGCCGCAGAAGCACTCCCAGTTCCTTTCTGGCCCAAAAATCTTCTCGCAGAAGAGACCGTCCTTCTCCGGCCTGTAGGTACGGTAGTTGATGGTCTCCGGCTTCTTCACCTCTCCNTAAGACCAACTNCGGATGTCCTCCTGGGAGGCCAGGCGTATCCTTACGGCGTCNTATTCGTTTATCTTTTCTAACAGGTTTTCCACAAATTATACCTCACTAAAACTTCTTCTTCTCTAACTCCAGATTGAGGCAGAGGCCTTGTATCTCTCTGGATAATACCTCAAAGGAGGCAGGGGTCCCGGCCTCCAGGCAATTCTCTCCTTTGACCATGGCCTCGTAAATCTTCGTCCTGCCCTCCACGTCATCACTCTTGACCGTAAGTAGTTCCTGGAGGTTGTAGGCGGCACCGTAAGCCTCCAGGGCCCATACCTCCATCTCTCCAAACCTCTGCCCACCAAAACGGGCCTTTCCACCCAGGGGCTGCTGGGTGATGAGGGAGTAGGGACCGGTGGCCCTGGCATGTACCTTGTCATCTACAAGGTGGTGCAGTTTCATCACATACATGTAGCCTACGGTGACCTTCTGTTCAAATGACTCTCCAGTACGCCCGTCGTAGAGGGTTACCTTTCCATCTTCCGGGAGCCCCGCCTCATTAAGGGTGGTCTTTATCTCTTCTTCTGTGGCCCCTACGAAGACAGGGGTGATGGCGCGGAATCCCAGCTTCTTGGCCGCCCAACCCAGGTGGGTCTCCAGGATTTGTCCGACGTTCATCCTGGAAGGTACCCCTAAGGGGTTAAGCAAGACGTCCACGGGAGAACCGTCTTCCAGGAAGGGCATGTCTTCCTCTGGGAGTATCTTGGCAATTACCCCTTTATTACCATGCCTCCCTGCCATCTTATCTCCTACGGAGAGCTTTCTCTTGGTGGTAAGGGATACCTTAGCTACCTCCAGGACACCGCTTGGGAGTTCGTCACCCCGCTTGAGCTGGTTTGTCTTTCTGTTCCTCTCGTCCTCAAGGGTCTCTATCCTCTGGAGGAAAGGCTGGCAAAGGGCTATTGCCTGCTCCCTCTTCTTGTTGGTGCTGAATGCGATATTTTCTACGTTGAAGGTCTCCTCAATCTCCAACACCTGTTTGGACGTCATTCCTGCCCTGATTTTGAACTCTTCGCGGGTCTGGCTATCCACCAGGGGCTCGTGTATCTCCTTCTGCAGGGCATGGAGCATGGCCGTAAACTCACCGGCTATTTCTTTGCCATAGTGGTTCTCCAGCCTGTTTATTTCTTGATTTATGCGCTGTCTTTCTTCTTCGGGGAGATAGGCCTTGCGTGAGAACCTCTGGGTACCCATTACAATCCCTTCTGCCCCGGAAGGCACCTCAAAGGATTCGTTCCTGACGTCTTCTCCTGCCCGCCCAAAGATGGCGTAGAGGAGCTTTTCCTCTGGAGATAGTTCACTACGGCTCTTGGGGGCAATCTTTCCCACCAATACCTCCCCTGGCTTGACCTTTGTGCCTTCCAGGACTATGCCGTGCTCGTCCAGGTTCTTCAATACCCTTTCCGACACGTTGGGTATGTCCCTGGTAAACTCCTCTTTCCCCAGTTTGGTCTCTCTGACCTCTACCTCAAATTCCTCTATGTGGATGGAAGAGAAATAATCGTCCTTTAGGAGTCTCTCGCTTACCACGATGGCGTCCTCAAAATTGTAGCCATCCCAGGCCAGGAAGGCGACAAGGACGTTCCTGCCCAGGCTGAGTTCCCCATTACAGGTAGCAGCCCCATCGGCAAGGATGTCTCCCTTCTTTACCTTCTGGCCCTCTGAGACTATGGGTCTCTGGTTAAGGCAGGTGCGCTCATTAAGCCCCACAAATTTTCTCAGGGAGTAGGTGTCTCTATCGTCTATAACGACGGTATCACCAGTGACCTTAGTAACCGTACCGGAATTCTCGGCCTTCAAGGTCATGCTGGAGTTCTTAGCTACCACTTTTTCCATCCCGGTGGAGACTATGGGTGGTTCCGTCTTGAGGAGAGGTACCGCCTGACGCTGCATGTTAGAGCCCATGAGTGCACGGTTAGCGTCGCTGTGCTCCAGGAATGGGATAAGGCTGGCTGAGACCCCTACGAGCTGTCTGGGGGAGACGTCTACAAAACTCACCTCTTTGGGGCCAGTCACCTGGAAATCTCCGTTGTATCTGGCCAGTACCTTTTCAGGTAATCCCTTTCCCTGGCCGTCCAGGCCGGCCAATGCATCTGCGGGGGCCAATATCTTGTCTTCCTCCTCGTCGGCCCTTAGATTCTGTATCTCCCCGGTGGGCTTCCCACCTTTTACCTTCTGATAGGGGGTGATCAGGAACCCATATTCGTCCACGGCAGTAAAGATGCTCAAGGAGGCGATGAGTCCGATGTTAGTACCTTCTGGTGTCTCAATGGGACATATCCTCCCGTAGTGGGAGACGTGTACGTCCCTTACCTCAAACCCTGCCCTCTTGCGGTTAAGCCCTCCGGGGCCCAGGGCGCTGAGGCGCCTCTCATGGGTAAGCTGGGCCAGGGGGTTGGTCTGGTCAAGCACCTGAGAGAGTTCTCCCCTGCTAAAGAAGTAGTCTATGGTGGACATAATGGTCTTACTGTTGATAAGTGCCCTGGGAGTGAGCTGTTCAGCTTCCTTCCCGCTCATCCTCTCCTGCACCGTCCTGCGTAGCTTCAAGAAGCCCCTGCGGAGTTCCTCCCCCACCAATTCATCTATACACCTCAACCTCCTGTTCCCCAGGTGGTCTATGTCATCTACAACCCCCTCCCCCCTCCTCAGTTTTATTAGATACTTGATGGAGTTTACTATGTCCTCCTTCTGGAGGGTCATCTCTGAATCTGAGACCCCCTGGGAGAGTTTTCTGTTCAGGCGGAACCTGCCCACCGCCCCCAGTTTATACCTGTTGGGGTCAAAAAATTTCTCGTAGAAGAGTTGTTTGGCCTTGTCTAGTTGCGGAGGGTTACCTGGACGGAAGCGGGCGTAGAGCTTCCTGAGGGCCTCTTCGTGGCTCTTTGCCTTGTCCTCCTCCAGGGAGTTTAAGATTATTGGGTCATCTACTTTCTTTACAACCTCTACCTCTTTTAAGTCCAGCTTAACGAGCGTATCTAATACTTCGTCCGTAATAAGGGCCTCTGCCTTAAGGACCACCTCTCCGGTCTTGGGGTCAAAGACCGTCTGGGCAGAGTAGCTCCCTTTCAGTTTGGAGGGGGAAGTTAATTTAACTACCTCTGTTTCATAAAAGAGTCGCAGTATATCCTCGTTCCTGGAGAACTCCTCCGTCATGGCCCTCAGGAAACAGGCGGCAGGGAAACGCCCGCTCTGGTCTATGCGGATATGGAGCGTATCCTTCTTACTCACCTCTATCTCTACCCAACTGCCCCTCTCAGGGATTATTCTGCAGGAGTGGAGCCTCTTCTCTGCGTACACCTCCTCAAGGAAGTCTACGCCTGGGGAGCGGTGGAGCTGGATGACGACGACCCTCTCCTTGCCATTGATGACGAACTCCCCCCCGCCCACCATTACTGGCATCTCTCCTATGTAGGCGTCCTCCTCTATGCTCTCTTGCTTCTCCGTATTAGTAAACCTCAGGCGGAGGCGTAAGGGTCTCCCATAGGTAAGCCGTAACTGTTTGCACTCCTCTGCGGTGTACCTGGCCTTCCCCAGCTCGTACTTTACGTACTCCAGTACGAGTTTTTCATCGTAACTCTTTATGGGGAATATCTCCCTCAGGATGGCCTCTAACCCCTTGTTCCCTCGTCTTGAAGCAGGGACGTCTGCCTGGAGGAAGCTCCTGTAGGCCCCTGTCTGTATCTGGGTGAGGTTGGGCACCTCAAGGACTTCAGCGACTTTACTGTAATCTCTTATTTCCATTTTGCTTTCTTACGTAGTCCTGAATACTCCGTCTCTACTTGACCTCCACTGTGGCCCCGGCCTCTTCCAGCTCTTTTTTGATCTTGGCAGCGTCTTCCTTGCTAACGCCTTCCTTCAGGGGCTTCGGTGCAGAATCTACCAATTCCTTTGCCTCTTTGAGGCCAAGGGTAGTGTGGACCCTTACCACTTTAATAACCTGGATCTTGTTGGCCCCTGCAGATTTGAGGATGATGTCAAAGGTGGTCTTCTCCTCGGCTGGGGCGGCGGCTGGTGCTCCCACAGCGGCTACAGCCACTGGGGCTGCCGCCATGGCGGTCACATCAAAACGTTCCTCAAAGGCCTTCACTAATTGTGAGGTCTCTAGTAAGGTCAGCCCACCTACCAGATCCAGTATCTGGTTTATTTTTTCCGAGGGGGCTGTCTTTGCTGTCTCAGTAGTCATCTTTTATCCTCCAGTATTGCTTAGTACCGTTTCAACTCTTTCAACTCTTTCTATCCAGTGCCATCCCAGCTTTTCACCTAATTTAGCTAGCTGGGGCGGCACTAGTACCTTCTTTTTCTCTCTTGTCCTTAAGGGCCTCTAAGTCGCCCAGCAGTTTGTGGAGAGGGGCGCTCAGTACCGCAGCCAATCTACTCATGGGGGCCTGCAGGAGTGTGACAAACTGGGTGTGAAGGACGGGTTTGGTTGGCAGCTTGGAGAGTACTTCCACCTCCGGGCTTGATATTACATTGCCCTCTACCATCCCTCCCCTTATCTTCAGGGCAGGCACCTTCTTTGACCACTCTACTACGGTCTTGGCCAGTACCGCTGAGTCTATTGGCCCACTTACCAGGGCAGAAGGTCCTTCCAGTAGCCTCCCTATCCCTTCCAGGCCTATCTCCTTGAAGGCCAAAGAGGCCAGGGAGTCTTTTACTATCTCCAGGTGTATCTTCTTCGTGTAGAGGTCTTTCCTTAGCTCGTTAGCCTCCAGGGACTTCAGGCCTTGATAGCCTACCACCATACAGTTTCTGGTATGCTGGTACCTCTGGGCCAGTTCTTTTACTATCGCCTTATTTATTATGCTGACCATGGTTTTCAGATAGTTAGTTTTATGCCAGGACTCATCGTAGCAGAAAGACATATCTTCTCTACAAAGGTCCCCTTGGCTGAAGGGGGCCTAGAGGCCACGATGTGGGATACAAAGGCATGTATATTCTCTTGCAGGTCTTCCGCAGAGAAGGAGAGTCTTCCTACCAGTGCATGTACGTTTCCTCCTGCATCGCTCCTGTATTCGATCTTCCCTGCCTTAAACTCCCCTACGGCCTTTTCCACATCTTCTGTAACCGTCCCGGATTTAGGAGAGGGCATCTTTCCCTGTGGCCCCAGTACCCTCCCCAGTTTTCCAATCTGGCGCATCATGTCAGGGGTGGCTATGGCCACGTCAAAATCCATCCAACCCCCTTCTACCTTCTTTATAAGCTCATCAGAGCCCGCCTCTTCGGCGCCGGCCTTAAGGGCCTTTTCCGCACGTTCCCCTGTGGTAAAGACTACTACCCTTCTAGACTTGCCTACCCCTTTGGGCAACGAGAATGCGTCTCTTAACATCTGGTCCGAACGTTTTGGGTCTATACCCAACTTAAAGGAGAGTTCCACGCTCTGGTCGAATTTTGCCGGCGGGAAACCCTTCAGGATATCCACGGCCTCTTTTATGGAATACTCCTTATTGCCGTCAAACCGCTTCTTGCTTTCAATGTATCTCTTGCTCCGGGCAACCACTGGTTAATCTCCTACCGTCAGGCCCATACTCCTTGCCGTCCCTTCTACCATCTTCGCCGCCTCCTGGAGGTCTTTGGTGTTAAGGTCTGAGAGCTTGGCCTTGGCTATATCTAAGACCTGTTGTTTTGTTACCTTGCCCACCTTCTCCTTGTTGGGAACCCCTGAACCCTTGGCTATGCCTGATGCCTGTTTCAGTAGCACGGAGGCTGGGGGAGACTTCAGTACGAAATCAAAGGTTTTGTCTTTATAAATAGTTAATTCTACTGGAGTTATAATACCAGGACTACTCTTGGTCTTCTCATTAAATTTAGAGACGAAGAGCCCAATATTTACCCCATGCTGGCCCAGGGCTGGCCCCACAGGAGGGGCTGGTGTGGCCTGACCTGCTGGTATCTGGAGCTTTACCTTCGCTATTACTTCCTTCTTTGCCATTTATATTATACCGTATTATACCGTCTCTACTTGCCAGTATTCTAGCTCTACCGGGGTTGCCCTTCCAAAGATGGTGATAATTATCCTCACCCTCCCAGTCCCTTCCATAACCTCTTCCACTATGCCCTCAAAGTTCTCAAAGGGGCCTTCCTTGACCCTGACCCTTTCTCCTTCCTTGAAATGTATCTTGGCCTTGGGTCTCTCCTCTCCCTTTTCCACCTCCGACAGCATCTTTTCTACCTCATAAGTGGCCATGGGTACTGGCTTGGTGCGTTCTCCTCCCAGAAAGTCCCCTGACCCTGGGGTTTCTCTTATGAGGAACCAGACATCGGAAGGCATGTTCCCCTGTTCGTCCACCTCTACTTCTGCCATAATATAACCAGGGAAGACTTTCCTTTCGCTAATCCTCTTTTTGCCGCCTTTAATCTCAGAGACCCTTTCCGTGGGCACCAAGACCTTGGAGACCTTGTTTTCTAGGCCCCTGGCCTTTATGCACTCCTCCAGGGCCTTTCTTACCTTATCTTCTTTGTTACTCTGTACCCTCAGTACAAACCACTTCTTCATACGATTACAAGCACACTCAATGTGGATTAGTGAGATACCTTTCTTGCCGATAGATACCTAGAGGCCAGACTGGAGGAATATTACTATAAGATTTGGGGTATTCCTCTTAGATGCTAACCTGCCCTGCCCAAGGCAGGATACCTTCATAGAAAACCTATCCATTGCATGACCCTTGTTATTACCCAATCTACCCCAAAGATGTAAATACCTAATACGATTACCGAGAATATCACCACCACCGTGGAGCCTGTAAGTTCCTCTCTGGTGGGCCAGGAGACCTTCTGGAGTTCTCCTTGCGTATCTATTAGGAACTCCACCACCTTTTTACTATTACTATCCAGCGTCCCGAGGCCTGTCTCAAGGCCCGTAGTCAGTGCCCCAATAATAACCGCACTGATGACAAAAAATACAACGGCACTGACAAGACCCCAGGTGAGTGGCATCTCTACCAGTGGTACTCTGGCACCCGCATACACCTCCGGGGACTCTATGAAGCTCCCGTATAAGGCATGGGCGGCCATCAGGGCCAGGAGCCCAAGACCTGCCCCTATAAAAACCCTTGCATGAATCCCTTGGTTTTTTTTATAAATCTCTAGAGCCATTCCCGGCCCGATGTTAATGGCAGGTCCGGAGGGACTCGAACCCCCAACACCCGGATTTGGAGTCCGGTGCTCTACCATTAGAGCTACGGACCTATTTTCTCACTATTTTTTGTGTTCCTTATGCACCGTATGTTTCCTGCAGCAGCGACAATACTTCTTAAGCTCTAACTTCTCCGTAGCCCTGGCCTTCCGGGTACTCCGGTAGTTCCTACCGGAACACTCGGAACAAATTAGGGTTATAGCTTCCCGTACCATTACTTAAGTATCTTGGTAACTACCCCAGCCCCCACGGTATGACCACCCTCTCGGATAGCAAACCGGAGGTTCTCTTCCATGGCTATCGGGGTAATAAGTTCTATGGAGAGCTTTACGTTGTCACCAGGCATGACCATGTCCGTCCCCTGAGGTAGGTTTGCTACGCCGGTAACGTCCGTAGTCCTGAAGTAAAACTGGGGCCTGTAGCCCTTGAAGAAGGGGGTGTGCCTGCCTCCCTCTTCTTTGGTCAGGATGTATACCTCCGCCTCAAAATTCGTATGGGGGGGGATACTTCCCGGAGCCGCAAGTACGTGTCCCCTCTCAAGTTGTTCTTTCTCTATCCCTCGTAGGAGTATACCTAAATTGTCCCCAGCCTGACCTTCATCCAGGGTCTTATTAAACATCTCCACCCCGGTCACCACCGTCTTCTTTACCTCCAGGCTGAGGCCCACTATGTCTATCTCTTCTCCAACCTTTACCTTGCCCCTCTCCACCCTTCCGGTACCCACGGTGCCCCTACCCTTTATACTGAAGACGTCTTCTATAGACATAAGGAAGGGCTTGTCTATCTCCCTCTTGGGGGTGGGGACATAGTTGTCCACGGCGTCCATTAACTGCCATATTGGCCCGCACTTTGGGCACTCCCTCTTGGCGCAACCGCAATCACGGGCATTCAAGGCCGAGCCCTTAATCACCGGGATATCGTCCCCTGGGAATTTGTACTTCTTTAATAGTTCCCTGACCTCCATCTCCACCAAATCCTGGAGTTCCTTATCCTCTAAGGCATCTAGCTTGTTCATAAATACCACTATGGCAGGTACCCCTACCTGACGGGCCAGGAGGATATGCTCCCTGGTCTGGGGCATAGGCCCATCCGGGGCGCTGACTACTAGTATAGCCCCGTCCATCTGGGCCGCCCCTGTAATCATATTCTTTATGTAGTCTGCATGGCCTGGGCAGTCCACGTGTGCGTAGTGTCTCTTTTCCGTCTCATACTCTACGTGAGAGATAGCAATGGTGATGCCCCTTTCCTTTTCCTCCGGGGCATTGTCTATGGTATCAAAGGGCCTCTCCTTGGCCAGTCCTGCCTTTGCAAGGATGTGAGTTATCACGGAGGTCAAGGTAGTTTTGCCGTGGTCTATGTGTCCAATAGTTCCAACGTTTACGTGGGGCTTCGTTCTCTTAAATACTTCCTTTGCCATATCACCTTCTCCTTAAGTTTAAATCTGTGGCCCGCTTATGAAGCTGGAGCTGCTGATGGGATTTGAACCCATGACCTCGTCCTTACCAAGGACGCGCTCTACCACTGAGCCACAGCAGCATATACTGGAAAACTAAAATTATATCAATTAAAAGATATTTGTCAAGGGTATCTATTTTCTATCGTCTTGAGAGCTCTACAAAAGTCTACACAGCGCTACTTGTCATTCTGAGCGAAGCGAAGAATCTCGTTATTTAGCTGAGATTCTTCGGTCGCTTCGCTCCCTCAGAATGACATTTTTGGCGTTTTTCAGAGGTCTCGTCTTACGATTTAAATTGTTTTGCCCCCACTTAATAAATAAATGGAGCGGGCGATGGGAATCGAACCCACATAGCTAGCTTGGAAGGCTAGCACTCTACCATTGAGCTACGCCCGCATGTAATTTCAGGGGTTAGGGACCAGGGGCCAGGGATCGTAGAAATACTTATTTTTAATAATACCTAATCCCTGACCCCTACTCCCTAGCCCCTAATCCCTAATCCCTGACCCCTAGAATGGTGGGGAGAGGAGGATTCGAACCTCCGAAGGACTTCGCCAACAGATTTACAGTCTGTCCCCTTTGGCCACTCGGGTATCTCCCCGTTATCTGCTCCCGGCCCTCGGTCTTCAACTTCTGCCTCCAGGTCTCACGTATCGGTATTCCGATTGCTGACCCTCCTGAGGCGGAGAGAGCTGAATACTACNAACCGATTGTTGACAGCTCACGCCCAAGGCGGATTCGCCTACGGCGAACAATTGCTGATTGCTGGGCAGGCCGTGCCTCACGAAATGGAGCTAGCGGCGGGATTTGAACCCACAACCTGCTGTTTACAAAACAGCTGCTCTGCCATTGAGCTACGCTAGCCTAAAACCTTTATTATAATAATAGCTCTGTCTTTTTCAAGGGCTAAAAGTGTTTTTATGTGGATGCCGTAGATATGAAAAGTGTTTTTATCCCCCCTCTCTTCTGGTATATTATACCGCATAGAGACATGTATTACCTCCTGGCCATATTTGTACTGCTATCCTCTACTGAGGCATGGGCTCAGGTAACGACATGCTTTTCTCCCCAGGGGGGGATAAAAAACCAACTCCTGCAAGGCATCCAGGAGGCAAAGACCTCCATAGACATCGCCGCCTTTCAATTCACCTCCGGTGACCTGGCAGAGGCCCTCCTCCTTGCGAAAGACCGTGCGGTCAGGGTGAGGCTGCTACTGGACCACCAGGAGGCCCAGAAACCTACCTCCCTGGCCCCCTTCATGAGAGAACAGGGACTGGAGGTAAAGTCTATCCCGGGGAGACTGGGTGGTCAGATGCACCACACGTTTATTATATTTGATTCCAAAAAGGTCTTTACTGGCTCATACTCCCTCACCGGGTATGCAGAGAAATTTAACTACGAGAACGCCCTCTTCCTGGAAGAACCTACACTAATAGCCAGGTACAAGGCCCACTTCAATAAACTCTTTGGAGAACCCCCTGAAGAGAGACCTGCCGTAGTGGCCGAGCTTGCTCGGCACTTCATTGGCCTATCCCTCTACCAGATACAGCAACGCCTCTCGGGAGGTCCCACCTCTGAGAGGGATGCCTTCTGGAGTCACTGTCAAGGCATGTACGTCAGGGGAGAGGGGGAGATTACCCAACTCTACCCTGACCTCACCAGGCTCACCCTTAATGACCAGGGGATAGGGGTAGAGATAGCCCTGGAAGGCCGCCTCTCCCCACTTAAAGAAGGACAGAGGGTGAGTTACACAGGTAGATTGATAAAGAGGCCTTCTACTGACAAGACCTTTATCCTTGATAAAGGGACTATTAATACAGGAGGGTAAACGAATGCCTAGAGGAATCCTTTCCATTGCCCTACTTTCTTGTCTACTGGCTTGCTCCGCCTCAGGCGGATCAGTCGCACAGGCTTCGGCCGTGAGCTCAGCCGAACCGGCCCAGGAAGACCCGGAACACCTGACACAGCACGCCGT
>C687J35021_10000244_pt1 | contig 41743 bp, 48 predicted proteins | sample RifCSPhighO2_12_FD_35021 | JGI IMG/M metagenome (IMG submission 35021) | reverse complement strand
CGTATAGCGATGCGTAGTTGTAAAACAGATACGAGTTTTGAAGCCATGATTCAATTGTGCGCGAGTTTAATTAACTCTCGGTAATTCTCAACAGACCCTAGTTAAAATCGTCGATCTTCGACCTTGGAAGTAAACCCAAAACCATAAAAACCTGCATGTGCAGGTTTTTTTAAATGATAGAAAGGTCCTAAATCTGACTCTGAATATAATTCTCTACACCGACGGTCTCAACCAAATCGAGCTGTGTGGTCGTCCAGTCTAACCACTCTTCTTCTTTTTCTAAAATCTCTTGAACAAGATCTCGAGTAACGTAGTCCAATTGTTCTTCTGCAAGCTTAACAGCAGCTTGAATGGATTCAATATTCTCTTTGACTTTACGAACATCACAGTTAAGAACTTCCACTGTGTGTTGACCAATGTAGAGTTTACCCAAGTGTTGTAAGTTTGGTAGACCTTCTAAAAAAAGAATGCGCTCAATGATTTTGTCAGCATGCTTCATTTGACGGATTGACTCTTTATATTCAGCTGAACCGAGTTGTTCAATCCCCCAGTCATTAAACATGCGAGAGTGTAGGAAATTTTGGTTAATGGCAGTTAAATGATGATAAAGCACCTGATTTAACTGATTAATTACATCACGATTGCCTTTCATGAGAAAGCTCCATTCAAACTGCGGCTTAAAAATAATATCAATAACTTATGAGAAATATCTTAAACAACAAAGTGGTCTTTGGCGAGTAATTTATAGAACAGCAAATGAAAATCGCAATCAAAAGCATGCGGGATGCAAATTTTATTTTTAGATATCTACAAAAGAAAACCCGCCTAGAGTCATAAGCGGGGGAGGAGCTACTCATAAAGAGTAAGTTTATAATTATGGTTATTTAAAAAACGAATCAAATATCTAGGCAGCAATAGCTAGGCGTGAGGCAATGGCAGATACTTCAGCGCTGATGATTGAGCGCGCTTCCGGTGCACAGCGGCCACAGCATGTGCCAAGATCCAGTATCTCGCGAACTTCGCGATAACTACCCGCACCATTTTCAACAGCGTCTTTAATATCTTGATCTGTAATACCACGGCATAAGCACACGTACATTTCAGCAAGCCACATGAAAGAAATAAGATAAGTGATATTATTGATAATTGTTATCGTTTGTCAATAAAAATCATTAGAAATCTCATTTGTCTTTATTGGAGTTTTGGATAAAAAAAGCCACTCAATCGGTGGCTTTTTCTTAACAAATATAACTTATTGATTAATAATCACAATGCCATCCATCTCTACTAACGCATTTTTGGGTAGGCTTGCCACACCGAGCGCTGCGCGTGCAGGATAAGGTTGTGCGAAATATTCACCCATAATTTGGTTGACCAACTGGAAGTTTGAAAGATCGGTTAAGAAAATATTCAACTTCGCGATATCAGCCAGTGTTCCACCAGCAGCTTCACAGACAGCTTTTAAGTTATCAAACACACGACGAATTTGTGCTTCAATGCCTTCAACCAACTCCATACTGTATGGGTCTAAACCGATCTGACCAGAAAGGTAAAGTGTATTGCCGACTAAGATTGCTTGCGAATAAGTGCCGATCGCAGCAGGGGCATTTTCAGTATGAATTACTTGGCGGGACATCGTGTTCTCCTATTATATTCACCATCAATCATAGCCTAGATTGGCATTAAAATGTGTGGATTTAAACAATTAACTCGCAATCGATGTTTCCGCAATGCTCACTGGTTGAGCTAATCGACTGATACGTGGGAAGCCAAAATGCATACGTAGATCACGAATGATTTTTGCAATTTGCTTACGGTTGTGCACCACAACATTGACATAAGTCTTATCATCTTGATTACACACCATTTCGACCCCGATTTTTTCTTTACGGCATTGATAAATTAGGTCGGAAATTTGTTCGTCATCCATGGCCATGTTAATCAATAAATATGCAGTAAAACTAATTTCTTCTTCATTCTCATTGGTCCACTGCAACGGCATGATATTTTCAGGGTGCAGATGTTGTTCATGTAGGAGGTTATGACAACGTGCACGATGCACAATAAGACCGCGGCGTGATAAATGTCCTTGAATTGGGTCACCCAACACAGGGTTACAGCAATGTGCGTATTTAACATCGACACCCTCAGTACCTTGAATGAGTCTGTCAGATTCCTGTGCACTTTGGTCATGCGCAAACAAATGATTCGCAACCAATTGCGGCAGTAAATCGCCCACGGCAATTTGTTCAAACAGTTGGTCTTTAGTTTCGATATGTCGCCATTGTAGAAGCTCTAACCAGTCCGCTTCAGTTAAGTCTTTGATGGAGAGATTAAATAGCTTTAAGGCACGATTTAAAGCTTGTTGACCCACTAAGCGTTGTTCTTCGATATCTTGATCGCGCAGTATATTTTGCAAAGCACGGCGGGCTTTTTGCGTATTGACGAAGCTGAGCCAATCCGGGTTTGGGGTGGCCAAGACATCGGTTATAATTTCAATCACCTGACCACTGTGCAATGGCGTAGAAAGTGGTTTAGTTTCCCCATTGATTTTCGCACCTACCGCATGGTTACCTAAAAATAAGCTAGCAGAGTAGGCAAAATCGACGACTGTTGCACCTTGTGGTAACTCGTGTAGATGACCTTGTGGTGTATACACCCAAATTTTCTCTTGGTGTAAATAATCGAGCAGTTCGCTAAAAGTGGTTTTGGCACAGGCACCATCAATCAAGACATTTAAGTTCTGCATCGAGGCTTGAATCGCAGAGCGGCAAGCTTGCGGAGCACTGTCGCCTAGTACTACACCAAAACGCGCCGCTTTGCGCATCAGTTCGGTTTGAATGGTGACTGATAAGGTTGTATTTTCACCTTTTAAACGTAGTAGTAGCGATTGGTTACCACCTGGGAGTGGTTTACGAATATGGTCTGCAAAGTGTAAAACTTGAAAACTCTCTCGCAACACATCGGCTAAGCGGTCACAGTCAGCAATACTATTTAGAATAATTTCAAAGGCATGACTATGCGTGAGTTCATGTAGATCAATGTCATTTTTGACAAAGTGACGTAACAGTTCGATATTATTATTTTTCTTTTTAATTCGACCTGAGATTTGATGGGTTTTTAATAGCTCAGTAAGATTATTTTCCCATTTGCTTTGATATTCACAGCGTTTGGGTTTAGTTTGCAGGAGGGCTTCTTGGACATTGTTATACATGTCGAGATCAAGGTTTTGATAACACAGATGTTCGAGGTTATCGCCCATCTCATTCATGCCAACAATACGTGCCATTGGGACAAAAATATCAAAGGTTTCTTGGGCAATACGTGCACGTTTGTCGGGACGTAGTGCATTCAAGGTGGTCATGTTGTGATAGCGGTCAGCCAGTTTAATAATAATGACACGAGGATCTTGTAGTGTGGCTTGCAGAATTTTTCGGAAAGAAGCGGCTTTGTTATATTCTTTATCGCTGGATTGGCTAAGTTTGGTGACGCCATCAACCAGTTCGGAAACGGTTTTGCCAAATTTTTCTGCAATATCTTCTTTGCTAAAGTCTGTGTCTTCAATTACATCGTGTAAAAGTGCCGCAATCAAAGTTTCGGCATCTAGACGCATATGCGCTAAAATACAGCTGACTGCAATCGGGTGCAAAATATAGGGTTCGCCACTTTTACGGGTAATACCATCATGGGCAATATCCGCATAGTCACAGGCCGCAAGCACTCGCTCGACGTCGCTTTCAGTTAAGTAAGCATCGATAATAGTTTTGAGCTGTTGTTTAGCTTGGCTGACCATTGGGCCTGGCATAAAACACCTTTAAGACGTAGCAATTACAAGAAAATTTTACTGATCCTCTAATGAAAAACATATTGCCTGAATTGTCAATTTATTCATTGAGAGAAAAGCAAAAAAGATACACCTAAACCACGATGAATCCTATCTTCTAGTTATAACGTGTATTGCACAAATATAAAAGTTATCCAATAAAAAAGCCTAGTTAAAAACTAGGCTTTTAAGCGATAAATTTTTCTTATTGGAAAGAAAAATTATCTAAATTCAAATTGTTTGCAGACAGTGCAAGATCAAGACTTGAAGTTTGGTAGTCTTGTTCACGTTGTTTCAAAATATCTTTAGAAACATGACCAGCTGCAATTTCACGTAATGCAACTACAGTCGGTTTGTCATTGTCCCACTCAACAGTAGGTTCAATGCCTTGACGTGCCAATTGACGCGCGCGTTTGCTTGCCACTAGTACAAGCTCAAAGCGGTTGTCTACATGGTCTAAACAATCTTCAACGGTTACGCGTGCCATAAGAGTTCTCGTTACAAAGGCTAAAATTAAACAGACTGTGCAGTATAAGGCGCTTTGTCTGTAGACTCAAGTTTTAATCACTTTTCAACAGGGGTGATCAGCTCAGAAATCATTTTCTGATGACGGCTCGCTTGCTGTGTAATGACTAAACGATTGGCAATAATCACAGACTCAAGATCGTGCAAAGCCTTATTAAAATCATCATTAATAATCACATAGTCAAAGTTGACATATTGTTGCATGTCTTCAACTGCACAGCCTAAACGACGCTCAATCACTTCAACCGAGTCTGTACCACGGTTAGACAGACGTTGACGCAGATCAAACTGGCTTGGTGGTAAAATGAAAATTTGTTTAGAGTCAGGAAAAAGCTTACGAACTTGCTGTGCGCCTTGCCAGTCAATTTCTAATAGAACATCATGACCTTTCGCGAGTTGTTCTTTTACTGTAGCTTGAGCTGTACCGTAGTAATTACCGAAGACTTCAGCGTATTCAATAAAACCACCTTGTTCAACCAAGGCTAAAAATGAGTCTTTTTCGGTAAAATGGTAATGTACACCATCAAGTTCGCCGGGACGTTGCCCACGTGTAGTATGAGAAACAGAAACGTGAAGATTCGTTACACGATCGAGGAGGGCTTTTACGAGGGATGTTTTGCCTGTTCCTGAAGCTGCAGAAACGACAAACAAGAGACCCGACATGATATTTTTCCTGATATGATAAAATATCTTCTCTATTTTAGAGCAGACAAGGTTTAAACGAAATAGCAAGGCGTCACTTTGTTTGCATTTATTTTATTAGTTTCCGCTGATTGAAAGGTGGTATCGAGGAACATATGGAAATTGTATTGGCCAATCCACGTGGTTTTTGTGCAGGTGTTGACCGTGCGATTGCCATCGTAAATCGTGCGCTTGAGTGTTTTAATCCACCCATTTATGTACGACATGAAGTGGTACACAATAAATTTGTCGTAGACGATTTACGTCAACGAGGTGCAATTTTTGTCGATGAATTGGATGAAGTACCTGATGACAATATTGTAATTTTTAGTGCACATGGGGTCTCTAAAGCAGTACAGATCGAAGCCGAACGTCGTGGTTTAAAGGTTTTTGATGCAACCTGTCCATTGGTGACCAAGGTTCATATTGAAGTTACTAAATATGCCCGTGAGGGGGTTGAGGCCATCTTAATTGGTCATGAAGGCCACCCTGAAGTTGAAGGTACCATGGGGCAATATGACCTGAAAAATGGTGGTGCGATTTATTTGGTTGAAGATGAGCAAGACGTGGCTGAGCTTCAAGTGCATCATCCTGAGCGAGTGGCTTTTGTTACTCAAACCACTTTATCAATTGATGATACCGCAAAAGTGATTGATGCGTTACGGGCGAAATTTCCTGAGATTCAAGGACCGCGTAAGGATGATATTTGTTATGCAACTCAAAACCGTCAAGATGCGGTGCGTGATTTAGCAACCCAATGTGATGTGGTGTTAGTAGTCGGTTCACCAAATTCATCGAATTCGAATCGTTTACGAGAATTGGCCGAGCGAATGGGTAAAGCCGCTTATTTGGTCGATAATGCAGATGAACTTCAGCAGGCATGGTTTGAAAATATCGCCAAGGTTGGCGTCACAGCGGGTGCATCTGCACCTGAAATTTTAATTAAGCAAGTGATTCAACGATTACAAGACTGGGGTGCAACACCCCCACAAGAGCTGGCTGGAACGGAAGAAAATATTACCTTTAGTTTGCCAAAAGAGTTACGTATTGCGGTAACTCAAGCCTAAAGTGTTAATTTCATTTAATAAGTTTTTATATGTAGTTGAAAATGCCCCTTCTTTAAAAAAGGGGGCATTTAGTTATTGATAACTGATAGAGGATGGGGTGACGGATTTAACTGTGACTGGGATAGAGTTGCCAGCAGCATCAGAATTTCCTAGTACAACATCCATATTTCCTTGCATTTCTGTAGTAAAGTTGCCTGTTACAACAATATTGCCTCGAATATTAATATCACCAGTACCAGTGATTTTTCCAGACGCACCGCCAGTACCTCCAGCAGCTCTAGTGCCCATGATATTTCCATAAAGGTTCATTGTGGTTTTATTTGCAGCATCTAAAGTAAATCCTATATCAGTCAAGAATAAAATATTTGCCAAGCTAGTAGGGTAGGTGTTCGTATCTTTGATAAAAGACAGTTTATGGTCTTTAAAATACTGTAGGGAAATAATTAAATTTCGATTAGTTTCATCGTAAGTTTGGCAGTATTGCAACGGGTAATTGTCGGCTGGACAGACTTTTAATAAACGTGATTTGATGTTTTCATTGGTAGCATTTGTTAATAAATAATGATGTGTTGCATAGATGTCATAAGTACCTTCATTGTTTCCCTCAGGCAATTTAGTTTCAAGGGTTCCTGTTGTAATCACTGAGTTAACATAATCATTAGGTGTTTTATTTAGCATTAATATAGTATTTCCATCAAGCCAAATAATCCCAGGTAGTTGTGCAACGGAACTATTAAATGTCCATACACCATTGTTTAATGATACACCGCTTGGGCATGTAATTAAGGTTTCAGTAGTAATGTCGGATGTACCTGAATGTAGATTGTTTTTATAGCATGTCGGGACTGTTCCTCCCGTATCTTTAGTAAAAATATAATTGGCAAAAGGCCGCAGACTTATCGCACTTGGGACGTTTACATTACCTGTAAATGGAGTCACAGTAATGCCCGTGAGAGTTACTGTTTTACCTGCTGTATCTGTCACAATACCAGCATTTGCTCCACCAGTTGAAATTCCAATATTTTCCCCAGTAGCACCTTTAAAACTTGCATTCCCCCCTACAACTAATCCGCCTGCAAAAATGGATCCAGTTGATGTGCTAGAAGATACTGAATCTGTAACTTTAAATAACGCACGTAAAATCGCTTTGGCACCGCCACTTTCCCCTATAATATCAAAACAATAATTTCCAGTTCCTGTAGGGCAGTTTGGGGATTTTTGATAGCGAATAGCCGAGCCCGAAGTTGATGTTACTGTGCCTGTATTGGTTGCACTTATTTTGGCAAGATCCATATTTGAACTTTTTAAAAACTCAGATAAGGCTTGATAACCGACCATAGTTTGCATTTGGGCTTGAGTTTGTGCATGAGTAGTCAATGCGCTAGATTGCATAGTTTTTATGGAAGCCACATAACCAATGGTTGCAACTGTAAGAGCCATCCCCACTAGTAAAATAAACAACAAAGAGGTAAAGCCAGACTGTAGCCGTTTCAAATTGGTTTTCTTCTGAATACGTATGCTTTTCATCTTAATTCTCCTTGCTGTTATGGGTTCAATAGGCAGGTAGTGTTGCGAATAGGTCTAGCGACACTATCACTGCTTGCTGCATAACTATATGCAGTTACTTCAACGGTGTATTTACCAACAAGACTGCTGGCGGTTGGATTTGAGTTGATAATGCCAAAAGGGGTGCAATTCGTTACATCATTGACTTTAAATTCAAATTCTCCCACACGATTAGTACTGTTTTTAATCGAGGTATCTTTGCTTTTAATTGGCATTAATAATGTTTTAGTTGTATTTGTATCGGGTTTTGTTAGTCCTGAACAGTTATAGTTGGAATAAAGATTTAATCCATCTTCTTCATTGGTAAGAGCTTGGCAGGTGGAATCAGATTTCCAGACAATTATAGAGCCAGCTTCTGAGTTTTTTGCGGCTTGAGTGCCATCCATTTTTAGAACAGCAAAATTGCTGCCGTAATCTAATGCGGTGGTTGATCCAAAACCTATACTTTGCATTATTTTGTCGATAGCAATAAGTCCGAGCATCAGAGTGCTGTCTGTACCTGCACCTAAGCTTGATTCTGCTGTCATTTTCCCTGTTGTGATGAATACACGTGACATGGCTAAGACAATAATGATCGCTAGTGTCATAGCGATAAGCAGCTCAATAAGCGTTACGCCTTTTTGGGAGAGGTTTAATTTGTTCATGTTTATCTCCCTTTCTTAAGGTTTAATTTCTACTTTTATAGGAACAAAAGTGTCACTGTCTTGAATTTTTAAAGCTGGGAATTTAACTTTTATTGCTCCAGTGTTTGATGACGCTACACCACCACCAGTACTGTTAAATGCTGTGACAGTATAAGAACCTTCTGTGTAGGTACAATCCAAATTGACATTTTGTTCTGCCACAGCAATCGTTTTTGTGCTAACAGTGAGACATTGGGATGACTCAAGTTGATTACGCATTTGGTTAATTGTGTGTAAATGCACATTTTGATCGCGATGAAGTACAGCTGTACGACCAGCAATAAACGCACTACCTAATCCAATAATTGTCATTAAAAGAATAGAAATAAGGACTTCAATCATTGTTACACCACGTTGCTTTGAAAACGGATGCTTATAATTTAGCTTCTGCATTTGTGCCTCCATTTGCTGTAATGGTATAGGTTGTGCACGTGGAGAGATTTTGGCTGTTATTGTTGAAATTGATAGTGTTATTGGTGGTACAACCCATCGGACTTAAACTAATACTTACAGTTGCTGGTATTTTAGTTTTCCAAATAGTTTCAGGAGGAGTTTTTCCATTTTTAACAATAATTTCTTTATTTGTGTTATTGACTTCAATTGCTGATGCAAGTGTAGTTGCACCAATATTACCTTCTGGATTTTGTAAAGCTTCATTGCGTGCTTTGCCTAAAGCTTCAACTAAAGATTTTTCTGCGTTGCTGATTTGGGTGTTGGCTATCCATGCCCGTCCTAAAGGCATAACTTGGGCGGCCAATATACCCAATAATGTAATTGTAATAAGTAACTCTATCAGTGTTACACCATTTTGTTGTTTTACCATGACGATATCCCGCCACATGTTGTACCGCCGTTAATGGTACGTGTGTTTGCTTGATTGAGTGTTAATGTACAGCCTGTATTTCGAGTACCTGTTTTTCCTGTTGCTGTTAATGTATATCCTGTCATTTTGCCACTTACTACAGTGCCATTTACTGTGTAATCAAAGCTATCAGTTGATGGCTGCCAACCCGCTGCATAGGTTTGTGTTTCTGTGGTTGTTGTCGTTGGGTTTGGAGAAGGTACTGGATAGGCTAAAGTTTTGAGATAGTTTCTTTCAACTACAACGCTGAGTGTCACCAGATCAGAAGCTGCGCTTTTAGTTTGTGATTTAGTAATATAGCTAGAATATGAAGGTAATGCTATGGCAGCCAAAATAGCAATAATAACAATAGTAATCATAAGTTCAAGTAGTGTGAATCCTGAGAGTTTTTTAGGGTATGTTTGAGCTAACTCTAAGGTTTTTTTAGTCATACTATGATGAAAACTTTTATTTAATGGATAATCTTTTTTCATTGAGTAAATGTCCATAATTACACAAATTTTGTCTTAGCTTTGAGTGTAAATTAATTAGATAAAAACAATAGAGTAAAGGTGACCAACGAGGTAAAAACCTAGATAAATGGTTAGCAATATATTAACTAAAAATTATTTAGTACTTCCTAAAAGAAATTCAAAAGTTGATAGTAGGAAATTACACATGGAAACAATATCAAATAAATTATGTGTAGGATGGATCAAAATTATTATTGATGCCTTGTTGCTTCTTCTGATGCTTAGGAGTGGTGTTCTAGTATTTATTTTATTGCACTATATGCTTCTTTAAGCCGACACCAGTGAGGTACGCCTACATGAAAGAGCACAAAAACACATACCCAACCACGATGATGGCTAGATTGCTAAATGTCTCAGTATCAAGGTTTTATAATTGGCTTAAACAAGGTTTAAACCAACGAAAGATTCAAAGCAATCAGCAGACAATATTGGTCAAAATCGCGCATCAAAAGACCAATTAAAGTTATGGTTATATTCGGCTGACCAAGTATTTACAGGCTCAAGGTATCCAAATTAGCCAGTATGCTGTACGTTGCATTAAACAGCAGAATCATCTGTATTGTAAGCGTCATAAGCGTTTTAAAAGAACAACTGATAGCGACCACAATCGTTCTGTTTACAATAATTTTTTAAAGCAAAACTTTGCAGTAACTGCTCCAAATGTTGCGTGGGTAAGTGATATTACATATGTATGGACAGCTGAAGGTTGGCTGTATTTAGCTGCTTTAAAAGACCTTTGTAGCAAACAAGTGGTTGGCTATAGTTTAAGTGAACGGATAACATCACAGCTTGTTTGTAACGCACTTAGCATGGCTATCCGCAATCATAAACCCTCTCGAAACTTAATTGTTCACTCAGATAGAGGAAGTCAGTACTGCAGCCATCAATATCGAGATATGCTTGAAAAATACGGGTTTGAAGGTTCAATGAGTAAGAAAGGAGACTGTTACGATAATGCGCCGATTGAAAGTTTCTGGGGAATATTAAAGAATGAATTGGTTCATCATCGCAACTATAAAACTAGAGAAGAAGCTGAAGCAGATATTACAAAATACATAGAGCTATTTTATAATCAGCAGAGAATTCAGAAAGGATTAGATTTTAAGACACCAAATCAAATGGCAGAGGACTTTTACAAGTTGGCTGCCTAGAATCTCCCAAGTGGAAGTGTCCTATTATTTCAGCACACATCACAAAGGAACAGACATTAATAGCGGTTCTGCCTGTACTCCTTCAGCAACCTCCAACTGGGACGGCAAATAAAATCCAAATTCAAAACTGTGGATAAATAAATTTTAATCTTCCTTTCGTAGTAAAGATAACGTAAAATATTGCCCTCTATGAAAGGGGTTTGAAATGTTCCGGTGGTCGGGGCAGGGATAATCCGTAAAAACTATAAGGTTGTATCATGGTAGTTATTCGTCTTGCACGCGGTGGTGCTAAAAAACGTCCGTTCTATCAAGTTATTGTAACTGATAGCCGTAATGCACGTGACGGTCGTTTCATCGAACGTATTGGTTTCTTCAACCCTACAGCTCAAGGTAAAGCAGAAAAACTTCGTTTAGATGCTGACCGTTTTGCACACTGGGTTGCTCAAGGTGCTCAACCATCTGAACGTGTTGCTTCTTTAGCTGCTCAAGCTAAGAAAGCTGCAGCTACTGCATAATTTTTGCTAATTAAGTAGTAGGTAGCCCATGACACCAACACAGAATGTTCCCGAAGATCGTATTCAGATTGGACAGTTACGTTCAGCATATGGATTAAATGGGTGGCTCTGGATCTATTCCAATACAGAACCGATGAGCAACATCTTTGACTATCTGCCTTGGTACATTGAAACCAAAGCAGGTTGGCAAACAATAGATGTAAAACGTTGGAAACCGCATGGCAAAGGCTTAGTTGTTTCGCTAAAAGGCGTCATTGATCGCACTGCAGCAGATAACCTAGTTGGCGCAAATGTCTGGATTTCAAAAGCGCAACTTCCTAAAGCAGGAATGGATGAGTTTTACTGGTCAGATTTGAAAGGCTTAACAGTGTTAGGTTTGGATGATGAAGAACAAGAAGTAAATCTCGGAAAAATCCATGAAATGTTTGAGACAGGTGCCAATGATGTGATGGTGGTTCACGCAACACCAGACAGTGTTGATGCTGAAGAACGTATGATTCCATGGCATAAAGATGTGGTGCAACGCGTTGATCTCGAAGCTGGTCGTATTTACGTTAATTGGGGCGTAGATTACTAATTATTTTTGGAAATACGGGAGTCTGCGATGTTTTTTGCAGTCATTACGCTTTTTCCTGAAATGTTTGAAGCGATTACAGCCTACGGTATTAGCGGGCGTGCAGCAAAAAGTGATTTAGTACAAGTGACTTGTATTAATCCTCGTGATTATGCTGAGGGCAACTACAAACGAGTGGATGAACGTCCATTTGGTGGTGGTCCAGGTATGGTGATGATGGCTGAGCCTCTGGCAAAAGCAATTCAACATGCCAAAGAGCTTGCCATGCAAGCAGGTGCAGTTCATGTTCCTGTGGTGTATATGTCACCGCAAGGAAAAACCTTAAATGAGCCTGCAGTACAACAGTTTGTCGACTATGATGGATTGATTGTATTGTGTGGTCGTTATGAAGGGGTCGATGAACGTTTGATCCAAAAATATGTTGATCAGGAATGGTCGATAGGGGATTACGTTTTATCGGGTGGCGAGCTTCCTGCGATGGTTTTATTAGACAGTATTATTCGGAGACTCCCGGGTGCAATGTCTGATGAACAGTCTCATGTGCAAGACTCATTTGTGGATGGTCTTTTGGACTGCCCACAATATACCAAGCCAGACCATTTTGAAGGTTTGGATGTCCCTGAAGTTTTAAAGTCGGGACATCATGCCAATATTGAGAAATGGCGGTTTTTGCAGCGTTATCAACGAACACAACAACGCCGACCTGAGTTGGTGGAAAATGTGGAGTTGACGAAGCAGCAAAAGAAATGGCTAACAGATTTGAATACTTAATTCAGAGTATTCTTTTAATAGGCTCTTTGTGCATTGAAGTGGTCAAGCATAAAGAGAAAGATAATCGGGTCTATGCGATTTAGCCTCTATACCCAGCGGATATCAGACCTCTTCTGACCCGCACATATTGGAGATACCCCATGAGCGGTAAGCATCCTTTAGTACAAGCTGTTGAAAATGCACAGCTTAAACAAGACATCCCAGCTTTTGCACCAGGCGATACAGTTATCGTTCAGGTTAAAGTAAAAGAGGGTGACCGTGAGCGTCTTCAGGCATTTGAAGGTGTTGTAATCGCGAAGAAAAACCGTGGCTTGAACTCTGCGTTCACAGTACGTAAAATTTCTAGCGGTGTTGGTGTTGAGCGTGTTTTCCAAACTCACTCTCCAATCGTTGCTAAAATCGAAGTGAAACGTCGTGGTGACGTTCGTCGTGCTAAACTTTACTACCTACGTGAATTGTCTGGTAAAGCTGCACGTATTCGTGAAAAGTTACCAGCTCGTAAAGTTAAAGCTTAATTTTAAGTTTTATACGAGTAAAAAAATGCGCCCAATGGCGCATTTTTTATGCCTAAATTTTAGAGTCCTTGAAGCTTCAAACGGTTGGCGTGTTGACGATAAACATCGACAGGGTCTGGAGCAAAAATAGAACGTAGACCAAAGAACTGGTTAATCACATCTAAATGGTTCCAATTATAGTTATCGCGCACGGTCTTACCATACTTGGCACTACAACGTGAGACTAAGCCATCGTTATCATTGGGCGCTTGCATGAGTAAGCCTGTCGCCGCCAGTAATGAGTCTGGATCAAGTACGTTCGTCAACGTTGAGTTGCCAGAGAAAGAGTAAAAATAAACTCCATTTTCTTTCGCTAAACCTTCACCACAGCTTGTTTTTGGCATACCCAGTGGATATTTCTGTGCAAAAGCTTTAGAACCAGCTTGACTTAAACTTTTACCAGCACCGAGTGCATCATGTGGAAGTGAGTTCGGATCTTGCTGTTGTGCCCAAACAATAGCCTTGGACCCAAAGTTGATTAAGCCTACCAGCGGTTGTTCTAGCGGCATACCTTGAGCGGAAATAATCAAATCCGCCACAGGAGAGCCTTTTAAAGGACTAGAAATGGCTGTTGCAGACGCGATTTTATTGGGCATAACATTTGAGACATAGGCAATACTATGTCCGCCGTGACTATGACCAAGCAAATTGACTTTGGGTGCTCCTGTAATCGCTAAGATTTCATCAACTTGTTGCAGCAGTTGTTCACCACGAACTTCAGATGTGTTGAATGGAGAAACGCGTGTTGCCCATGCGTTTGCACCGTTACGGGCTAAATCTGGCAAGATTTGATACCAGTAATCCACACCAAGTTCATCGGTTCCTGCTCGAATCCAGCCACCCATACCATGTGCAAAAACCAAAGGGTATTTGGTCTTTGCATAATTAGAGGCAACGTAGTTTGATTTAATTTGTGAAGCAGCTGCTTGCGTTTGTGTAGCAGCAAGTGCGCAGGTCGACAGCAGTCCAGCTATCAATAATCCATATTTCATTGATCATCCTCGTTTTTTATTTTTTATGACGACAATTTAAGTTGTCAAAAATGAGTATAAAGGTGAGGGAGGAGGAGCGTAGAGAAATCCGATTAAATTAAATACAGTTTGTAACTGGATAATTCTAGGAGGCATCCCTCCGAAACGTTAAAGATTCGAAGGGAAAAATTGAACTAGAGTCCTTGAAGTTTTAAGCGATTGGCATGTTGGCGATAGACATCAACAGGGTCTGCGCTAAATAGTCCACGTAGCCCCATAACTTGGTTGACCTCATCTAAATGGTTCCAGTCATAGTTATCACGGATGACTTTACCGAAGTGTGTACTACAGCGTGCCACTAAACCATCATTGTCAAAATGGCCATAGGCCAAAGGCCCCAACAGTGAGATCGCACTATCTGCAACATCGAGAATGTTCGTGACTTGAGACGTGCCAGTCCACGAATAGTAATATACGCCATTGCTGGATGTTGCACCGCTCTTGTTACAGTCTGAAGCCAGTGCTGATGTTGGATATTTCTGATTAAAAACAAGGGAACCTTGCTCACTAATTGAGGTGAGCGATGCCGTTAAATTGCTTTTTAAGGCAGGGTTACTTTGCCCATAAGCAAGCATAGGACCAATAATATAATCCGCCGCTAGGCTGAGCAGTTGTGTTCCGCCTTGATTGGCAAGAAGCTGGTCTGCCACTTTTGAACCTCTAAATGTTGCTCCCACACCTGTCAGTGAGGCCACATATTGCGGTTTAACTGCTTCTACATAGCGAATGGTTGGTCCACCATGACTATGTCCAATCAAATTAACCTTGGGCTTGCCTGTCAGGGCGATGACCTCTTCAACTTGTTGTAGTAACTGTTCACCTCGTACTTCAGTAGACTCAAGCGGGGAAATTTGTGCTGCAAAGGTGGTCGCACCATTTCGAGCCAAGTCGGGTAAAATTTGATACCAGTAATCGAGTCCAAGTTCGGCAACGCCCACTCGGCTGAACCCAAACATACCATGGGTAAATAGCAATGGATATTTAGTTTGAGCATAATTACTTTTTACGCTTGCGGTCACCGTCTGTAATCCAGCTGTGGCTGTGGTTGCGCTGAGTCCAAGGCTGGTAATCAGTCCTACGAGTGACATTGTTTGTATCATTCTTTTCGTTATAAACATTTTTTTCATCCTGAAAAAGTCAAACACGGTATAGCTTTAATCTGCGAACGGAAGTTTTCCTCCTGTGTCATGCGTGGTTTCAAAGGCTCCTAGTCGAAGTTGTTCTTGTGAATTATTAAACTGTTGATCACGTAGTTTTTGAATGGCTTGCTGCTGCGCATCTTGATTCATATTGCTTTTAAGAATGTTGTCGCGTTGTTCTAAGTAAGTATTGACTCGAGATTTCCAATTGCTTCGATCTTGGTCGAGTTTTTCTAGGCGTACGGTCGCTTCGGCACCGACAAGATTCTGGCGCATTTGGCGAATTTCTTCGGCAGAGCCGCCGCGCGCTTTGATATCTGAGGTCAGTTTACGCAGATCTTCGAGTTTGGAGAGTTGTTCTAGGTTTTCTTTCCAATCTTCAGGCAGTTGAGCAAACAGTTCTTTCAGTTTCTGCGCTTTTTGTACTTCAGTTAAGGATTGATCTGCCATGATGCTCATACGGTCTAAGGTATATTCATGGTAGGTATTTTCAGCGCCAAAGAGGCCATCGACTTCATAGTCGGAAAAGAACTGGCTGCGTAGGGTTTTCATCGAAGCAAAAATTTTACGATAGTACTCAGGGTCTTCTTTATTTAGGCTTGGCTCCTTCAGACTACCCAATTGCACACGATAATCTATATAGCGAGTCCAAAGATCTAAAATCTGCTTAAGCGCAGGTTCTTGATACCCTTGCTGGATATAGGCTTTAAAATCTTGCTTGATCTGGTCAATATTTTTTTCACCATATTGGGTAATGAAATATTCAAAACAGTTACGTGTTTGTTCATTAACAACTAAGCGATTACTTTGGTCGAGCACCAGTTGGCAGTTGATTTCGGTGTCCTGTTGGCTGTTACTGACAAAAGGCAGCCCCGATGCATGTGGCAAGTCTGACGCTGCGGGTAATAAGCCTGTAGTATTTTGAGCACTAGAGCTAATCGGCCCTTGGTTTGAGCCAACAGTTGCATTGGGTGCGAGCCAAATGAGAAAACCAAGAATGACAACAACGATCACGGCGAAAATGAGCCATAATTTCTTTTTTTGCATATCCTATGCCTAACATCCCTATTGTATTTTTTATTTGGTTCATATGACTGAACTCGATTTATTCTGAAACAAAAGGACAAATAAACAACAGAAAAGTTGTAAAACTAGACAAGCGGTTGATAGTATTGCGGCAGCTTTAAGACGTGTCTATGTTATGAAATCATCTGCTTCAAAAATCCAGCGCCGTGCCGTGAATGGTGTATTTTTATTGAATAAGCCATTGGGGATCAGTTCAAATGCGGCATTGCAAAAAGTGCGTTGGTTATACCGTGCGCAAAAGGCGGGGCATACAGGAGCGCTTGATCCATTGGCATCGGGACTGCTGCCGATTTGTTTGGGCGAAGCAACCAAGTTTTCGCACTTTTTGTTGGACTCAGTGAAGCGCTATCAAACCACCATTCAGCTGGGTCACAGTACCACCACAGGTGATGTAGAAGGCGAGCAGTTGTTAGAGCAGGCTATACCTGAGTTAACCGAAGAGTTTATTGAAGCTGTTTTGGTTCAGTTTGTGGGTGATATTCTGCAAGTGCCACCAATGTATTCCGCTTTGAAGAAAGATGGTCGTCCTTTATATGAGTTGGCCCGTAAAGGGATTGAGATTGAGCGTGAAGCACGCCCAATTACCATCTCTGCGATTGAGCTGCTTTCATTCACAGTAGACAGTGTCACCCTTGATATTACCTGCTCGAAAGGCACATATATTCGCGTTTTAGCCGAAGATATTGCGAAGGCATTGGGTACTTATGGTCATTTAACTTATTTACACCGCATTAAAACAGGTCATTTTGATCTGATTCCAAGTTATACCATTGAGTATTTGGAAAGCTTGTCTGAACAAGAGCGTGAAGCACTGTTGTTACCTGTATATGCACCTGTAGATCATTTTCCTAAAGTACAAGTTCCAGAAGGACGCAGTGAATACTTTAGTCGCGGTATGGAAAGTAATATTGAGCATACAGCGGAAGCACAGGTCTTGGTTTTTGATGGGGAAAAATGCTTAGGCTTAGCTGAAATTACGGATAAGAAAAGATTGGTTCCAAAGCGGGTTTTAAATCTATAATCGAAATATATCAATCGGTAAAAAAGGATAAGGCGTGGACATTGACATTATTATCAGTCTGATCTTTTTTGCCTTTTGTGCAGGCTCAATTGACGCTGCCGTTGGCGGTGGTGGGCTGATCCAAATTCCCGCTTTGATGAATGCCTTTCCGTCGATGGCGCCTGCCACTTTATTTGGCACCAACAAATTAGCTGCAGTGGTGGGTACAGCCACTTCCGCCGTTTCCTTTGCCCGCAAAGTTCGCTTTGAATGGAAACTTTTGGCTGTGGTCGCAGTGTGTGCCACCATCAGTTCATTTTGGGGCGCGGCCAGTGTGGCCATGATTCCAAAAGAAGTTCTCCAACCCTTTGTCTTGCTCATGTTGATTGTGATGGCGGTCTATACCCTCATGAAGAAGCAATTTGGGCAAGTGTATATGGCGCAAACTGTGACGCCTAAAATTTTGTTGTTGGCGGGTCTCGGAAGTTTAGCCATTGGCTTTTATGATGGTTTGTTTGGCCCAGGCACGGGCAGTTTCTTTATTTTCTATTTTATTCGCTATTTACGCGTCGATTTTTTGCATGCGGCGGCATTGGCTAAAATTGGCAATGTGATGACCAATCTTGCAGCGCTAAGCTTTTTCATTCCTTCGGGGCATGTGCTCTTTGCTGTAGGTGGTATGATGGCCGTCGCAAATATGATCGGGTCTATTTGTGGGGTAAAAATGGCGCTGAAATATGGCAGCGGCTTTATTCGTATTTTATTTCTTATTTTGGTGACAATTCTGATCGTAAGATTGAGTTATCAAATGTTTTTGATGTAATGGTGAGATAGCTTTAAAACTTCATTACAAAAAACGCGTAGTCTGTGACCTCATTTCTCGTTTATTGCATTTAAGATCAATACAGCGCACTTAATGCTGTGCCAAGAAGCTTTTCAATAAAAATGATGTTTTAAGCTGAACGGAACTGGAGCATAGAATGAATATATTTGAAGCCTTAAGACAAAGTCACGTTATACAACGAAATTTGGCTGAACGACTACTCGAAACTTCAGGGGATACGCCTGAGCGCCGTGAGCTATTTGAACGCCTTAAAAATGAATTATTTGCGCATGCTGTGGCAGAAGATCGTTATTTTTATATCCCTTTAATGATGACTGATTCGGGCCTTAACATTACCCGCCATGCTTTGGCAGAGCACCATAAAATGGATGAGTTATTGGAGCAACTGACGGAGACGGAATTCTCCAATCCGGGTTGGTTGGCAATTGCAAAAAAATTATCGGAAACCATACATCATCACTTACAAGAAGAAGAGCATGGTTTCTTTCAGCAAGCAGGAAAAATTTTACTCGATGCTGAAAAGACTGCACTCGCTAAGCAGTATCAGCAGGAATACAAAAAGTACAAAAAAATTGAAAAAGACAGTTTGGTTTAAGTCTATTTTAAACAAAAGATGGCGAGTGCCATCTTTTGTGATTAAATCGCGTCATCACTTTGCTGTTTGGCTCTAAAGGTAACCCCAACAGAGGCAATCATAATGCAAACCAGCGCCAACGTTTGCCACATGCTAATTTGTTCTTTCAGTAGTAACCAACCTGCCAAGGCTGCTAAAGCCGGTGACAAACTTGAAAGCGTCCCATAGCTGAGTTTACTTAAACGTTTCAAAGCCATGAGGTCTAGAGCATAGGGAATGGTTGTGGCGAGTAGTGCAATCAATAAGGCTTTCGGCCAGTATTCCGTTTGCATCAGCGCTGTTGGGTTATGCGTGGCACTGATGGGCAGAAGCACCAAGGCTGAGATCACAATAGCAATACTAAGAGCATGCATGCCGATATTTTGACGGACGACTTTTTGCCCAAAATAAATATACAGCGCCCAGCAAGCACCCGCTGAAACCGCAAATGCAGCACCTAAGAAAGAGAAGTTGGTTGCATTGGCTTGATGCCACGGCACCATCAGTGCAATGCCTAAAATCGCTAATCCGACCCAGATATAATCACGACGTTGTTTAATCGAGAGTAGCGCTAAAGTTAAAGGACCTAAAAACTCTAAACCGACGGCAATACCTTGCGGCAGTTTACCCAGCGAAGCGTAGAATAAAATATTCATGAGGCATAAGGCTGCCGTGTAGCTGAGTAAATCTTTCCACTTTAAATGCGGTAGGCGTTTCATGATGCTCCATGAGCGGAACATCAGCACAATTAAAATTGCCGCAAAGCACAGTCTAAGGGTCACCACGGTTAGCGGGTCAAGGATGGCAATCAACTGCTTGGCAAAAGAAGCACTGATTTGATAGGACAGCATGGACAAGACCATGAACATCACTGCCATCAGTTGAGAATTAGGCATCATGCACACATCAGGTCATGGCGACCTGTTATTTTAAGAAGGTGGATTAGTATAACGATTCACAACCCAAGTTGGATGCTGAATAAGCTGATTTTTTGAAATGCAACGACATGAATTTAAAAGTAATCGATAGAGCCGTTGGATTTAAAAGCTAAATTCAAACTCTGGATTACATCGTTTAAACTGTAGCTTGGCGGTTTTTCTGAGCTGTATAGGTACAACCAATAGATGCCATGATAATCACGCTAAGTGCAAGCCACTGTGACCACAATAGTTGCTCGCCTAGAAAGACAAAACCAGATAGTGCTGCAATGGCAGGCTCAAGGCTCATGAGCGTTCCAAAACTTAGAGCGGTTAAATTGCGTAGCGCAATCATTTCCAAGCTAAAAGGCAAAGCGCTGGCTAAAACTGCTAAAGCCACGAAATAAATCAGGTTTGAGGGTTCAAACACATTTGTGGGTAAACCACTGAATAGGGCAAGCGGCATTAATATCAGCATGCCGACAAACATGCCCAAGCACACGGTATGGTTGCCCGAAACACCCGATGGGCGCTGCCCCGCCACGATATACAAGGCCCAACATGCACCTGCACCTAGTGCAAATACGATCCCAAGAGGATCTAAAGGTTGAGCTGCTTGGTCGAAAGGAAAAAGTAAAACCAAACCTAAAATAGCCAGCCCGACCCAAACAAAGTCAAAGCGTTGTTTGGCATAAAACAGAGCAACACTGAGGGGGCCAATAAACTCAAACGACACTGCAATGCCGAGTGGCAGGCGAGCAATGGATAAATAAAACAATAGGTTCATGCCTGCCAAAGCAAAACCATAGCTGAGAATGGCTTTATATTTGACTTGCTTAAAATCAACCTGCCAAATTTTAAAGAGCACGGCCAAGATGATTGATCCCAACAGCAAGCGCATGGCGGAAACAGTTAAAATGGGAAATTGATCAAACAAAACTTTGGCCAGTGAACCACTACTTTGCAAGCTAAGCATTGCAATCAGCAATAAAAAGGTCGCTTGGAGGTTGGGAGTACTTTTTAGATTTGGCATTATTAGAATACTAGATAGAGAAATGAATACTTGCGAAAAGTAGCGGAGAATGTGCTTGGTTCGCACATAAAATTTTAACAAGTATTCAAAAATAAAAAAACCACAGCTTAGCAGCTGTGGTTTTTAAATAGAGTCGAATTAGAACAATACGCGAACGCGGATTGTGCCTTCAACGTCTTGTAGGGTATCTAAAGCTTCTTGAGATGCTGTTGCGTCTACATCCATCACCAAGTAACCAACATCACCTTTGGTCATTAAAGACTGACCAGAAATGTTGATGCCGTGTTCAGCAAACAAGTTGTTGATTTTTGACAACACACCTGGCACGTTTTTGTGGATGTGAAGTAAACGGTGTTTGCCTTCGGTCAACGGTAACGCGATTTCTGGGAAGTTCACCGCAGATAAAGTCATGCCTTTATCTGAATAAGAAACGAATTTCTCAGCCACTTCTAAACCAATGTTTGCTTGTGCTTCCATGGTCGAACCACCCACGTGAGGAGTTAAGATCACGTTTGGAATGTTACGTAGTGGAGAAATGAATTCTTCACCATTGGCTTTTGGTTCTTTCGGGAAAACGTCAACCGCAGCACCAGCAACATGACCTGATTTCAAGGCATCTGCTAAGTCTTCAATCACGACACATGTACCACGTGCAGCATTGATGAAGATTGCACCTTCTTTCATTTGTGCAAATTTTTCTTTGGTCATGAAGTTACGTGTAGACGGAACATCAGGTACATGCAAAGAAACGACGTCAGCAGTTGCTAAAAGTTCGTTTAAGCTACCGACTTGACGTGCATTACCTAATGGTAGTTTTGTCACTGTGTCGAAGTAGATCACTTTCATACCCAAGCTTTCAGCAAGGACAGAAAGTTGTGAACCGATTGAACCGTAACCGACAATCCCTAAAGTTTTGCCACGAGTTTCGAACGAACCAACCGCTGACTTGTTCCAACCGCCTGCATGTGTATCTGTCGATTTTTCAGGTACACGGCGAAGAAGAAGGATCGCTTCAGCAAGTACAAGTTCAGCCACTGAACGTGTATTTGAGTATGGCGCGTTAAATACTGGAATACCACGAACCATCGCAGCATTTAAGTTCACTTGGTTGGTACCAATACAGAAACAACCAACAGCGATTAATTTATTCGCTGCTTCAAACACTTCTTCAGTGAGTTGTGTACGGGAACGAATACCAATGAAATGTGCATCTTTAATCGCTTCTTTCAACGCTTCACCTTCAAGCGCTGTTTTACGATAATCGATGTTGGTGTATCCGGCAGCATTTAGTGTGTCGATTGCGTTTTGGTGAACGCCTTCTAACAACAAGAAACGAATTTTATCTTTAGGAAGTGAAAGATGTTGGCTCATTACGGCTCCGCTACAAAGGCCAAATTTAGTGGCGATATAATAGCACGTACCGCGCCCGATATACATTTCCTTTATGCGGACTCTGCTGGGTATTTTTAGCCTCTATGGTGCGTAAAAAAGTCTTTTTGGTCTAATTAAACTAATCATTTCAAAGGTATCCTGAATAAAACAGCTTTTTCTGCGGGAAACAGAAAAAATGCCTTATAATATGACTCCGTGAAAATAAGCCAGTTGCACACTGCTGCTTAAATCCTCACGAACTGCCTGAGCTTTAGGGCATGGAAAGACTGAAATGAAGCGCTTTTCATGCAGAGAACCCTAGTGCCACAAACAACTTGTTTACTTCTTGCAAGGTCTGAAAACGATGAATGCTCCAGTCGCTTTAACCCCAGAGTTATTGACCCAATTGACAGCAATTGTAGGTGAAAACCGCATTAAAACCGATGCGGATAGCCTTGAAAATTGGGGACGCGATCATACCAAACATTTTGATCCAAACCCGTCAGTCATCGTTTTTCCATCGAGCACGGAACAAGTGCAAGCGGTTGTGAAACTTGCAAATGAGTTTAATGTTGCGATTACACCATCGGGTGGTCGTACTGGCTTATCTGCCGGTGCAGTCGCTGCCAACGGTGAAATTGTGGTAAGCATGGACAAGATGAACCAAATCTTGGAATTCTTCCCAGCAGACCGTATGGTTCGAGTCCAAGCAGGCGTGGTGACTGAACAGTTGCAAAACTATGCTGAAGAGCAAGGCATGTATTACCCAGTCGATTTTGCTTCTGCGGGTTCGAGTCAAATTGGTGGAAACATTGGCACCAATGCAGGCGGTATTAAAGTCATTAAATATGGCATGACGCGTAACTGGGTACTCGGTTTAACTGTAGTCACAGGTAAGGGTGATGTGCTGCGTCTAAACAAAGGCATGATCAAAAACGCCACTGGTTATGCACTGCAACATTTATTCATTGGTGGTGAAGGGACACTGGGTTTAGTGACTGAAGCTGAAATCAAACTGGAACGCCAACCGCAAGACCTTCAAGTAATGGTGTTGGGCGTGCCTGACTTTGATGCTGTGATGCCTGTACTGCATGCTTTCCAAGCAAAAATTGACCTGACTGCATTTGAGTTCTTTGGTGAACTGGCAATGCAAAAAGTGTTGGCACATGGTCATGTACAACGTCCATTTGAAACCGAATGTCCATTCTATGTATTGTTAGAATTTGAAGCGCCATTTGAGCCAATTATGGACAAGGCGATGGAAATTTTTGAGCACTGCATGGAACAAGGTTGGGTACTGGATGGCGTATTGAGCCAAAGCCTCGATCAAGTGGAAAGTTTATGGCGTTTACGTGAAGACATTTCTGAGTCGATTGCGCCATTTACACCATACAAAAATGATATTTCAGTCTTAATTACTCATGTACCTGCATTTATTAAAGAAATTGATGCGATTGTGGCAAGTAACTACCCAGACTTTGAAATCTGCTGGTTCGGTCATATTGGTGACGGGAACTTACACTTAAATATTTTAAAACCGGCTGACTTAAGCAAAGACGAATTCTTTGCCAAATGTCAGGTGGTGAATAAATATGTCTTTGAAACTGTAAAAAAATACGACGGTTCAATTTCTGCGGAGCACGGTGTAGGTATGACCAAAAAGCCATACCTTGACTACACGCGTTCGGCGGAAGAGATTGAATATATGAAGGCATTGAAGCAAGTTTTCGATCCAAACGGAATTATGAACCCAGGTAAATTATTCGACCTTTAAGTTCGAATTGAGTTTTAAAAGCGCATCCATCGTGATGCGCTTTTTTATGGCTGAAGGAACTGAATTACATTTACTAAATAGTGTAATAGGCCTAAAAAAGGCATGATGGACTGATAAATAATGAATTTTGGGTGGGATTTATGTTGCGTCTTATTTTAGCTTCAGCCGTATGTGCGGGATTATTATCAGGTTGTGCGACGACCAAAGAATTAGTAAATAAAGTCGGTTCGTCAGATACGCCGTTGGCTCAGGTACTTAAAGAGCGTCCAGATTTGCGTAATGAGTTGGCTACGGTTGAAATCCGTCAGTACTTTAATACGGTTGAGTCACCGACTGCGGCAGAAGTTAAAGTGACTGAAACAGGGTTGTTAGATGATTCAGTGAAGTCGGTGCGTACCGTGTATAACTTTAAGTTGGTCGATGGCGACTGGGAAAAAACTGCGACGAAAACCTCTTACCAATGTGCGCGTGGTAAAAATACCAAAAACTTCCAAACAGCGAAGTGTGCATAATAAATCTTTGATTTATGGTTGAAATATAGGCAAGCTTGCCTCATAAAAAGCGTATCGGTTGATGCGCTTTTTTGCTTTTTGGGGTTTTATAAAAATGAATATTTTGATTGTTGGGAACGGTTTTGATCTGTCGCATTATTTACAGACGAAGTACGATCATTTTATGGTCGCAATGGAAGCAATAGAAAATTGGGATGTGTCAAAAGGTGAAATGAACTTTGATGATCTGTTTAGTGCTTTATATGAGAAAGAAGACTATTTTTTTTGATAAAACAAAAGTGCCTAATACAAAACCAAATAAGACAGATGAAACTTAAAAAAGTAACAATACAAACAGATGCAATACTGCTAAAATAGCTTAACTGAGCTTTGTCGGTGTCACCGCTCGGTCTATTATAATAACACCTTTTCTAAAAACGCTTTGTGAATACAGCGTAAAACCAGTGTGCATTTCTCGCACCCATTACATTTTTTTATTCTATTTTACAGTGCTTGTCATTGGGCTTAGTCGTCTCTCCCTCTAACTGACTTTGCTCAGGCTTGTACGCATTTTATATGTAGATAACAATGCAAAACGTACAAACTTTAAAGTTAAGCCGTGCCACATTGATGTTTCCTTTGGCATTGGTTTTATTCGAATTTTCGGTCTATATCGGTAACGATTTAGTCCAGCCTGCTATGCTCGCGATTACCCAAGACTTTGGGGTAAGCAGTGCATGGGCACCATCGTCTATGTCCTTTTATTTACTGGGCGGGGCTTGTGTCGCATGGCTACTTGGGCCACTCTCAGACCGTTTAGGCCGCAAAAAAGTGCTGCTCTCGGGTGTGGCATTTTTTGTGCTGACCTGCCTCGCCATTTTACTCACTCAAAATATTGAGTCTTTTTTGGCGCTCCGCTTTTTACAAGGCGTGGGGCTATCGATGATTTCTGCGGTGGGTTATGCCGCAGTACAGGAAAGTTTTGAAGAGCGTGATGCCATTAAAGTCATGGCTCTTATGGCGAATATTTCTTTGCTAGCACCGTTACTTGGTCCTGTGGTCGGGGCGTTTATGATTGACCATGTGTCATGGCATTGGGGCTTTATTGGCATCGCCTTTTTGGCTTTTTTAAGTTGGTTTGGTTTAAAAGCCAAAATGCCTGCGACACAGCAGCGTCATTCTAAAAAGCCACTGCGCTATATTTGGGATGACTATAAAACGGTCTATAAAAATAAGACCTTTTTGGCGCTCACCTTTGGTTTGCCTATGGTCGCCATGCCATTGATGCTGTGGATTGCGCTGTCGCCTGTGATTTTGGTGGAAGAACTTGGCTTGAGCAGTATGCAATACGGCTTAGCGCAGTTCCCCGTCTTGGGTGGTCTCATTCTGGGCAACATAGTACTGATTAAAGTCATCGACAAAATGGTACTGGGTAAAACTGTGTTACTCGGTTTGCCTTTGATGTTCGTTGGTACACTGTTGGTGGTGCTCGGCAGGATTTTCCAAAGCTATTTCTTGCCTTTACTGATTGTGGGGATGACTTTGGTGAGCTTTGGCGAAGGTATTAGTTTTTCGGTGTTATATCGCTTTGCGTTGATGTCATCGGAAGTGTCCAAAGGGACGGTTGCCGCAGCCGTTTCGGTACTGATGATGTTTACCTTCTTCTTCGTGATTGAACTGGTTCGCATGGCTTATGTGGCATTTGGTCTTTGGGCCTATAGCTTGGTCTGCCTGATATTGATTGCACTTTGGTTTAGCTTTCCACGTGCGACCGTGAAAAAAGTGATGAAAAAACGTCTGGAGCGTGGTGTTTACTAAAATTTTATTCGCTGAATTCAGCGAAGCTCACATCATAAAAAAGCGCGCATTCATTTGAATGGGCGCTTTTTATGACTGCTTTAAAAAATCCTTTTTAAAGCCAGTTTTTTTAACTCAGGCTTCAGCTTGCTCAGGTTCTAATTTTTTAAGGCTCTAGACTAGCAGAATAATTATGTTAGTCTAGAATAATGATATAAAACAGTAAATTAAGTCACTACAAGATTAAAAAAATTATACAATGCTTTTGTGTTGATATTCCTGCTTCCAAAACAGCCTTATTACTCAATTTAAATCGTAATACGATTAATTATTGGTACATGCTTTTTAGAGAAACTATCTATGATCATCAAACAGATTTAAGAGCTAAGTTTGTTGGTTCAATAGAAGTAGATGAAAGCTATTTTGGAGCGAAAAGGCAACGTGGGTTTCATGGAAAGTTAAAGCGTGGTCGTGGGACTCTAAAACAGCCAGTATTTGGAATATTCGAACGTAATGGGCGCGTCTATACTGAAATCGTACCTGACTGTAAAATGAAGACTTTACAAGAGGTTATCATTGGTAAAGTTTCACTTGAGAGTGTGATTTATAGTGATGGATGGCGTGGCTATAATGGTCTTGTTGATGTGGGTTATTCAAAGCATTTTAGGGTAAATCACGGAGCAAATGAGTTTGCTAGAGGACAATGCCATATAAATGGAATAGAATCATTTTGGAGCTTTTGTAAAAGAAGGCTAGCAAAGTTTAACGGCATATCAAAAGAGTACTTTGATTATCATCTTAAAGAAACTGAATGGCGTTGGATGAGGGAACCTAATGAGTTAGCAACTGAGCTGTGGAACCTCATTAGGTAAAATTAAGTGTAAATCTGCTAGTCTAGAGCCTTTTTAATTTTGGCATCAAAAACAAAAGGCCCAAAAGGTAAGATCGAAGCGATCAAACCTAAAATAAAAATCTTCAAAGACCATTTTTGCTTTTCACAGACGACAAACAGCACGATAAGAAACAGGATAAACAATACGCCATGCCCCATACCCACGTATTTGACTAGGATGGGGTTATCAAAGATGTATTTCATTGGCATCGCAACGAATAACAACAGTAAAAAAGAAATCCCTTCTAAAAATCCTACAACACGTAATGTCTGAATGTTCATGGTCAAAAAATCTATGAGAATGAAGCTCGAGTGTACGCAAGAACCAGATAAAAATGAACCACAATACACCCGTACATCATGAACCATTTAAAGATAGTCGTTGTGTCGTCCGTTTTATTTAATGTCTCGGGCCAGCAGTTCAGTTTTTAACTTCAGCAATTCAGGCAAGGTTTCCAGTAGTAGACTGATTTGTTTGAGGACCAAGTGTAAATTCTGACTCATTGTTTCTTGCGCATTTAAACGTTTAATCTCTGCCAGTTTCTGCTGGATGTCGAGTTCAGCTAATGCCTGCTGATGGAGCAGTACATGATTCAGCGTATTTTGACACCACAGCATGAGTTCCAGCACCTGCGTATCCTGCACCAATTCTCGGTGACTTCCCAAAGCAGAAATATAACTGAGTTGACTGTGGCTATATACCAAGTAGCGAAAAGCATGATGCACCAGTTCTGGGTTTGGATTGGGCTCGGTACTGAGACTGGAGATCATGTTTGCCAGTTCGGTTTGGGCATTATGCGCAGTACGTCGTGCACTGCGGTAAGCCAGACTATTATTTTTGCCTTGTTGATATTGCTCACAGATGGCATTGAAATAGTTGAGGGTTGCATCGGATGCTTTTTTTATGGTGTTGGAAATATTGCGGAAGTCCCAATCGGGCCAAATAAAACTCACTGCGAACCAAGCAATGGCACAACCAATGAGGGTATCTATAATTCGCGGTAAAATAATGGCATAGCCAGCACCTTTTAAGTTAAAGATGAGCAGCACCATGAGTGTTGCCATCAGGGTCGCCATGGCATATTTCTTGGAACTGAGATAGAAAAAGCACACACCAAAAATAATGGTCAGCAGTAGCTGTCCTTCAATACTCGGCACGAAATACAGCAGTGGAATCCCTAAAATAATGCCCAAAATAGTGCCCAAGGTTCGCATTTTTAAGCGACTTTTGGTCGCAAAATAACGCATTTGGCAAACAAATAAACTGGTGAGTAAAATCCAATAGCCATGTTGCGCAAAGGGCAGAAGCGAGATGCCATAACCGACAGCAAAGACAAAGGCGATGCGTACCGCATGTCGAAACAGTGCGGATTGGGGGGTGAAATGTTGACTGAGTTTGAGCCACAGATCATGCCAATCATGGATATCATCATCATATAAGTTGAGGTTATCAATATGCTGCTGATAACGCTGTCCTTGGCGGGATTGTAGTTCGTTGAGGTGCTGAAAACGTTCATGCACACTGTCCAAATTATTTAAAATCAGTTCTAGGTTTTTGACTTCAATATTATGTGGATGATCTCGAATCCAATCCTGCATGGAACTGTGTAAATTCAGCAACGCCTGAGTGGTCGTTGGATCTGATACATAGGTTTGATTGTTTAAAATACACCGTGCCAAAGCCTGACAGGCAAGGGCTTGCAGTCGAATATTTTTTTGAATACGAAAAATGAGATCAGTTCGGCTAAAGTTTTGATGTAACTGCTCATAGTGCAAATAATTAGAGCTGGCTTGTTCATGAATGTCTTGAACGAGAAAGTAGAGATTGAGCCAATAAATTGTATTTTGGTTGGCGCGAGATGCTTTTAGTCGCGTCAGTAGTGAGCTTTTGGTGTTGTTAAAACTTTGCACCACAGTACTGTTTTGTAAGGATAAATCGTAGAGCAGCACTTCTACATTGTCTCGATTGTCTGGGTCGAATAGACGTGCTTTTGCGTTGAGCAAATCGGCAACTTGATTAAAACAGCGGCTTAAGTTGTCCTGAACGGCCAAGGCGGGTTTAAGGATATAAAACACAATGGCAGTACAGCCATACCACAATGTCCCTAAGACAAAACAACTGGGTTGAAAGTACCACACCGAATATTCACCTAGGCCAAACATGCTGTATAGGGAAAGTAGAATGGTGCCAAAGCTCATCGCTGCATAGCGTTGCCCCAGTGCCCCCAGTAAAATAAAACAAGCACTAGACAGTGATAAATATAAGATGAAGAAGAATTTATAAGGATGCAAAAAATCTAAGATGCTACTGACGCTAAAGAACAAGACACAGACATAGGCAAGGTTTCTGAGACGAATGCTGAGCCGGTCATCGAAGTCTGTCAGGGCTGTTGCAATTGCACCTAATGTGGTCGGAACGATGAGCTGTTGCAGTCCTAAAAAATATAAACCTAAGGTTGTACCACTCAACACAATCAGAATTTGCAAGCAATACATAAAAATTGCATTGGACTGAAAGGACTGAAAGGACTGAAACCACTGACGAAGATTGTTCACGATGTAATAGTCTAGGCTTAGTTTTATTTTGGTTTTAGCCTGAACTTTTTTCAGGGCACTGTCAATTTAATGCTGTGGTCCATTGCATGAAAAATTCACCTATGACAATAAAAATGCAGCAGAGCATGGCTCCGCTGCATTGTGTATAAGTTGAAACTTATCCACAGATACGAGGTCAGAACACTGTTTTATTCACAGTGCAAAGGCGATAGCCTTATTTAATCACGCCACAGGCGATACGGTCACCGCCACCGCCAAGTGGTTTAGGGGTGTCTGAATAGTTATCACCACCTGCATGTACCATCACCGCTAAGCCCTCAACGTCAGCTAAACTTAAGCGAGGAGCGAGTAAATTGACTTTTGCATTACCTGCCGAGTCGACATTCAAGATCGGTAAATCACCCATATGGCCATTCAGTGGTGTGCCGTGGTTTGGTGCTTTTTCTGGGTTAAAGTGTCCCCCAGCCGCTAAAGCAGCCACAGGTTTTCCTTCTTTTTCAGCCACATCACACGAACCTTTTTCATGGATATGAAAACCGTGTGGGCCGGGTGGAAGTTGAGTCAAATTGGTTTGAATCGCTAAACCAACAGGGCTATCAATAAAACGAATGGTGCCAATTTTTTGTGCTACACCTGCAGTTGAAACAGCGTGTACATCGACGTCTTTGACCATCGTGTTGGTTTCAGTGGGTGTAGTGGTACATGCCACAGTCCCTAAACCGATTAAAGTCACAAGTGCGCTTAGTTTGAAAGCAGAAGACAACATGTTGGATCCTTTTTTCCTTAAAATTCAGAACCATTCAAACAAAGCCAAGGCTTCGGTTCAATGTTGTCCGTACAGCGTTTTTGTATCTGACATAAAAAAGCGCATGGTTTCATTGAAAGCATGCGCTCAAGTCATTTCACAGAACTTATTTTTTGGGCGTATCTAAAGGCTCTTCAGGAGGATCATAGGCCAATGTCGCTTTTGGCATCATGAGGGGTTCATGGACTTGTTCATGTAGCCATTCGCGCCAAATGGCTAACAGTACCGCTAGAATCACTGGTCCGACAAATAAGCCGACCATACCAAAGCTGGCTAAACCACCCAATACACCAAACATGATCAGTAAGAACGGAATTTGTGTGGCACCTGAGATCACCAATGGGCGAATCACATTGTCTGCTGTGCTGACCACACAAACCCCCCATACCATCACTCCAATCGCTTCAATGGTTTGCCCTTGAGAGAATAACCATAAAGACACGGCACTATATGCCACAGGAGGGCCAAAAGGAATGAGTGCAAAGATAAAGGTCACAATGGTCAGTACCATTGGGTTTGGGACACCAGCAACAAAATAGCTCAGGCCTGCCAAGAGTGCTTGCGCAATTGCAGTCAGACCAACCCCATAGACCACAGCACGCGTGGTTTCGGAAATGGTGTCTAAATAGTGGTGGATACGTGGGCCAATCACCATCTCCAGCGCTTTACTGACCTGATTTAAAATGGTTTGTCCGTCACGATAGAAGAAGAATAACGACATCACCGCAAAACAGAGTTTAAAAATATTCTTACTAATTTCACTCAGCACCAAACGACCATAATTTAAATGGCTTTGAAACCAGCCCGAGACATTCTGCACAATACTGTTCGGATCGGTATTGATTTCTTTTAAAGTACGAGTGACTTCTTTACCAATAATCGGCAAATTCCGAATAAATTGCGGAACATCTAAATGACCTGAGAACACTTGTCTTTGTAGTTCATAAAACAGATTACGGCCTTCATGCTGCAGCATAAAAATGGCAAAGGTCAGCGGGATACCGACAACTAACACCACCATACTGATCATGATGGTGGCACTTAAGGTTGGACGTGGTCCACAGAGTTTCTGCACTGAGTGATATAAAGGCCATGTGATGTAGGCAATAATCGCAGCCCAAAGCACAGGTACAATAAAGTATTTCAGGACTTGAAAGCTCAAATAGAACAGAATAAAAATCAGTCCAAATAACAATACTTTTTGTAAGGCTGGTGCGTATCGTTGCACGGTATTCACTGCTATATCTCTAAGGTCAAAGTCATATTAACTGAAAAAAATGCGCACGAGAACGTACCCTTAGTAAGTTCTCGTGAATAACCGACTATAAATAGGGAATAGCCCCGTTTTATCTATAGCAAAATATTTTAGAACCAAGCACTTGGGTCATCGACAATGGCGTTGAGCAACGGTTGCCATTGGCTTTGAATGGAGAGATAATTCTTTTGTGTTTTATCAAATACGCTTAAACCTTGCATTGCCAATTGGCCATATGCGGTACGTTCTGAAATCCATGCTACAGGTTGTTGTTCAATTTTCGCAAAAAAATCTTGGATGTCTTTGGCACTGGCGCTGTTGGCTTTGACCCGATTGGCCAAAAGCAAAATTTGCACTTTGCCTTTACGAATGCGTTTAATGTCTTGTAAATGCTTTAAAAAACGACGGGTACTGTCAATATCAAAAAACGAGGGTTGCAGTGGCGTCACAATCGCATGCGCTTCACTGACCAGCTGTTCGGCATGCTCACCAGACAGCGCACCCGGCGCATCGATAATTAAATATTCAATGTTTTTAGGTACGTCACCTATCGATTTCTCATGGCGCCAATCTAAACTTTGAATATGTGCTACGTGGTCAGGGCGTTGTTTTAACCACTGACGGGCAGACTTTTGATTATCGGCATCGGCCAAAGCCACTTTATAACCTTTCTGTGCAAGTGCTGACGCTAAATTAATTGCGGTTATCGTTTTGCCACAGCCACCTTTTTGGTTTGCAATTAATATCGTTTTCATGACCTTAAATGATTTTATTCTGCTCATCCCTAGCATATCATTCTTTTGTGTGCTGGATATGACACATGACCAAAGTTATAAGCTTAAATCTTGCTAGCAGTAGCACAAAATTAGGAAAAAACCATGTCCATATGGATGGCAATGTTGATCGGTGCAGTAATTGGTGTGGTCTTGACCACCCTTATTTTAAGTCACAGCCGAAATGGACGCATCAAAGCAGAATATGAGCGCTACATTGCCGAATTAGAATTAGAGCATCAGCATGCTTTGGCTCAAGCACAAAAGCGCAGTGTCAATACCAGTCGTGCAGTGTTGAAAGGCAAAATGGCAGAGCAACTGGCACCGATTATGCCACAGTTTGAATACTTACCCAGTGATGCTAAATTTTTGGGAGATCCTGTCGACTATGTGGTCTTTGATGGTTATACCGACCTGCGTGATGGTGAGGGGAGAGCGGAAGATATTGAAATTGTTCTCATTGATATTAAAAGCGGTGGGGCGAGGTTAACCAAAGGACAAGTTGCCATTGCGCAAGCGATTCAAGCTGGGCGGGTTCGTTTTGAAACGGTCCGCATTGACTTTGATACGATTGAATAAGCTTGATAATGTCTATCCATGAAAGTATCTTGCTTGATATAGAGCAGATGCTTTCTACATGACTATCATGATCCATCGCTTCAATGTGGCTTTTGAGCACGTGCAAAAAACATCAGTTGTCCGAGTTTCGGAATACCTTCGGCATAAAAGTAGTGTTGTTCTATCAAATTAAAACCTGCTGCTTTTAAGGCCTGTTCAATGTTTCGATTGAGATGGCAACCATCGGCTAAACGTTTTTGTACAGGCGTGAGTAAGTGTTGTAGGCGCTGAATATAAAGGTTATTTGTATTTAATACGTGCTCCACCGCATGTAAAGTGCCACCCGGTTTGAGCACGCGTAATATTTCCGCCAAAGCCTGTTCTAACTCAGCAATACTACACAGTGTCCATGTACTGACCACATGCTCAAGGCTCTGGTCAGCAAAAGGCAGCTTTTCCGCACGGGCTTGTACATGATGCACTTCAAATGCTGCTGCTTGTATCCGCTCTAAAGCCAAATGATAAATTTCAGGACTGGGTTCAAGGGCAAAGATAGTATCGACATTTTGATAAAAGGGCAGATTCAGCCCTGTACCAAAACCAATTTCCAATACCTCTCCCTGAATTGGCAAAAGCAGTTCGCGGCGCTTGTCCATTAAACTTGGTACTTGCATGACCTGATTCAGGACATGTGGAAAGATGTGTTGCTGATAGTATTTATAAAGCATGTTTGTTTTTGGGCTCTGTTCTTCAGCTCTAGCCTAACTGAAAAGTACTGTGGCTAAAAGTAGACTGCATAATTCGTTCACAATGTTACTAAGTTCATAAGCTTCTTTTCAGGAAACTGGACTAAGATGAAAATTGGTTCATATTTTCCTAGGTCGATGGGAATGAGGTTTGCAATGAAATCTAAATTTATCCTGCTCAGTTTACTCAGCAGTTTGCTGTTGCCCATCAGTGCAAGTGCCACTGTGGATTACAATATTGCCAAAGGTTTAGCGCCGACCTCTAAAGATCAATCGATTTCGGTATTGAAACCGTTTAAAGGTGATTTTCGAATTTTAGGTTCTAAAATGTATTCGGATGATGCACAAGCGAAATTCTCTCCGATTGACTACGCCGTGAGTTGGGGCTTGTTTGCTGAACCTGAAATTGCACGCCATATTACCGTGAATCAATACGACCGTTATCTCAACTGGAAAATTGATCGTTTGCCTGTGCCTGCCGAGCAAGCCATGCAAATGGTGTCAAATATGCACATCATTCCAGCCAACCCTGAAATTGCGAAACAAATTAAACATGTAAAACGTGGTGATTTGGTTCGTTTAAAAGGTGAGTTGGTTGAAATTAAAGACAAAGATATGGTCTGGACCTCATCCTTAACCCCGACCGATACGGGTGATGGTGCGTGTGAAGTATTTCGGGTCAACTCAATCCAATGGATCGAACGGGTAAAGGGATAAATTGGAAGTAGCGCTTAGTTACTTCATCGTGTTGTTTTAATTTTTTTAGACGATTAACACCCATATGAAGTCTTGCTCCACGTGAAACCTATTGGTCAAATCTGTGGATGCTTATAGGTGTATCAATGTTAATAGTGTTTATAACTATCTGATAATAAAATTAATCTTGTATTTGTTTAAAACCACGTTCAAGTTGCTTGAACGTGGTTTTTTTATCTTTATTTTGCAGTTAATGCCGTACCATCAAATTCAATACCATCCCATCCATTCAACATGAACTGACGAATATTTTGATGATCTGTTGCATCAGGTGTGGCTAAAACAGAAGCATAGTGTTCTGCAAATAGGCTTAAAGTTTGCGCTTGATTGAGACCTTGAAGTTGTGCAAACGAAAACACTTTTGCGCTGCCTTGGTTTTCAGTTGCCGCATTGTGCTGCAAACCATTTTTAAATGCGGTTGGTGTATGTGTATAGGCTGCTTCAATAAAAGCCAATACATCTGAAAATTTTGCTTCGCCCGCTGCAAGCTGAGCCAATAATACCTGTGCCATGCGTCTATTTCCGACTAAATTTTTGTCCACATCATACCCAAAAAGTGTGCTCTTGTGAGTTTCTGTCTGAGATAAAACCGTTTGTTCTGCATGAAGAGCGGGTGCTAGTGATTTTGGGAATCTATGTTGTATTGGTCATAGAGCGCACTAGGGTGAAGTAAAGATATCTGGTGATGTTGGGTTCAATATCCCATGTAAAGCATGTGTGAGTTCGAATGCGGATGTTTACTTTTGAAAGTGAGACAAGAAGATATATAAGGATCAACAACCGATGTTGAAAAACCTTGAAGTGCAAGGATTGATTCAGGTTTAATAGCGTTATAGTTGATGAACTGTGGATAACTTCGGACTTATCCATACGCATTTTGTAAAGAATAGGATAGGTCAATGAATTGGATCTTGGTGGCAATGGGGGGCGGAATAGGGGCCTGTTTACGCTACGGTGCAGGATTATGGTTGTTTAAACCCAGTATGAGTTTTCCATGGCCGACATGGTGGATCAACATCATCGGTTGTTTTGCTGCGGGTGTTTTTTTTGCATTTAGCCAGAAGTTTCCAGTACTGCAACAAGAAGCACGTTTATTTTTGATGGTGGGCATATTGGGCGGTTTTACGACATTTTCGAGTTTTGGCCTCGAAACTTTTCAGCTTTTTAGACAGGGACAAACTGTCCTAGCGTTGAGCTATGCGCTGTCGAGTTTAGTGGTGGGTGTCATCGTGCTTGGGATCGGATTTTATCTGTTAGATAGTTTGCTTAAACATTAAGAAAAATGCTGGTCAAAATAGGAACCAGAAAAGAACGCATAAAAAAGAAGCCTAAGCTGGAGGAGGTCTTAGGCTTCTTGATATCTTTACTATAACGCGTATAGCTTAAAGAAAAATGAAATTATTGTGAGCGTTTGAAACGCGCGAAACGTTTATTGAAGCTTGCAACACGACCTTCATTACTGGTTTGACGTTGTTCACCGGTATAAAACGGATGTGAAGCACTTGAGATATCTAAACTGACGTAAGGATAGGTCTTGCCTTCATGCTCACGAGTTTGATGACTCTGTAAGGTACTACCGATCACGAAAAACGCGTCGGCATTGGTGTCATGGAACAGAACTTCACGATACTCTGGATGAATATTGGCACGCATAGACTTCTCCTTAAATGTTTTATTTTGAAATGTTATAATATAACAATTTAGAAGTCAAAATAAACCCAGTGACTTTATGTAACTGGGTTTATTGAGTTGTAGCGATTTTATCGTGCCCTCAGTCTTTATTTAGGCGGGAGGCGGGACCAACTCTTCAAATAGATCATTGAGGTTGTCGTGCACTTTGAGATGAATCAGGTTCCAATAATGTCCTGAGACTGTGCGATTGACCATTAGTGTATCGGGTGAGGGTTTAAATACATCCCAGTATTTTAGCGATGGTTTGACCAGTTCAATACCATCATGATGCGCTGAGTTTTCGGCAAAGTCATACAAAGTGGTCAGTGGACGCATGAGCACCTCTAACCATGCTTCATACAAGTCGGCAGGGAACTTGCCTTGCTCAGACATGGAGTGCAAAGCAGTCAATTGCTGTTCCATAGCCAAGATATCACTGTCGCGCGCTGCTTGAATCAGCTGCTTAAAATGCATCACGATTTCAGTCGATAGGGTTTTTACACCGCCGTAGTCATACACGATCACGCTACCATCTTCTCGGAAAGCAAAGTTGCCCGGATGTGGGTCGCAGTGGAAGCGCTTTAAGAAGAAAATCTCACGGCCAATGGCACGAAATAAACGACGCCCCAGTTCATTGCGTGTGTCTTGTGACCATTTACTGGCAGTTTCAATGCTTTCGCCGTGCTCCAAGCTTAAGGTCAAAATATGACGGCTTGAATAGTCTTTGTAGACTTGAGGAATAATAATTTTAGAGTCTAAAGCTTGATGAAAGGTTCTTGCGACCTCTAAGTTTTGGGCTTCTATTTGATAGTTCAGTTCGTTGTCTAAACTGTCCTGAATTTCTTTAAAGAGTTGATCTTGCAGCTTACGGTCAATTTTGAGCACACCCATCAAGCGAAGCGCTAAACGGACTTGTTTTAAGTCACTTTCACAGGCTTCTTCTACACCCGGATATTGAACTTTAACCACAACCTGTTCACCACTCGGTAAAGTAGCTTTATGCACTTGGCCAATGGAGGCTGCGGCAAAGGGTTGTTCATCAAAGGCTGTAAAAATTTGATTGAGCGGCTTGCCGAGTTCTTTTTCAACTTGAGCTTTGATCTCTTGAAAAGGCATCGCAGGTGCTTGGCGTTGTAATTTACTAATTGCACGTGCCACTTCAGGTGGGAAAATGTCTTTGTATTGAGATGCAATTTGCCCGACTTTCATCACGGCACCTTTCATTTCACCTAAGGTGTCTGCAATTTGAAGTCCAATGTCCTGAAAAAGCTGACTGCGCGCCGCATTTTTTTTATCTTCATCGGCATTGAAGTTTTTAATTGAATTGGTCACAGTCTTGGTTGCGATACTTGCCGTCATGCTGGCAAGTTTCATAAAGCGACGACCGGGCGTACGAGTCGTATTTGCCATGCGATATTCCTCGGGGCATCTTCATTACATCTCAGATTTGATCATAGGCGACAAATGCAAAACTGCCTACTTTAAATTGTTAAGCTGATGTTTCTATTTAAATAATAGTGGTCAGTTGAGTGAATTGCACACAGGATGCTTTTGTATTTAAAAATCGCGTTACACTGTGCAAAAAATTTTGAGTATGAAATAAATGAAAGTTTATCGTTATTTTACAGGCAAGGATGATGTGCATTTTTGTGCGCGCGTCACCAAAGCACTGAATGAAGGCTATAGTCTGTATGGTTCACCTACCATGACCTTTAATGGTAGTGAGGTGATCGTTGGGCAAGTGGTGGTTAAAGACGTTGAGGATGAAAGTGAAGTGCCACAAGGTCTGAAAGACGCTTTGGCACAGCAGTAAAATAGCTGGAATAGGAGAAGAAACGGCCTCCTTCCTATTCAGTGCCATGCATGACTTATGGATAGTCCTGACTGAGGCGTTTATTGTTGTTATAAAGTCTGAGCAAGAGCAGGGCACACGCCACGCTTAAACCGACAATCAGTCCAATCCAAACACCTGCTGCACCTATGTTGGTGTAGCGTGCCAAATAGATACTGACTGGGAAAGCCACGATCCAATAGGCGACCATTGTGATCCACATTGGGCCTTTGGTATCTTGCATGCCGCGTAAACAGCCTGCGGCACTAATTTGCCAAGCATCCATCAGCTGGTAGGCGAGTGCGAACAGCAGTAAATACATCGCAACTTCTGATACTTCATGATCCGAGGTATAAATCGCCACAATTTCAGGACGAAACAGTGCAATCAGCAGCATGGTCATCAGTGCCAAAACTGTACCTGTCGCCAGTCCGAGTTTTTGAACCTTTCGCATAGCCTCCCAGTTTTTTTCGCCATAGTAGGTCCCAACACGAATGGTTAAGGCGATGGCAAGGGACATCGGAATCATAAACAACTGAGAGGTGACCGACATCGCAATTTGATGCGCCGCCACAATGGTTTCACCCAATGGACTGAGAATAATTGCAGCGGTACTAAAAATACTGACTTCGAAGAAAATAGCTAAGCCAATGGGTAGACCAAGTTTTAAAATACGTTCGATCCAATAGCGATCCATCTTCTCCCAAGTGCTAAACACTTGAGTTTTTTGATACGCCGAGGCTTTAAAAATGTAAGTGGCTAAGGTGAAAAACATGATCCACTGTAAAATCGCAGTGGCAAATCCGCAGCCTGCTGAACCGAGTGCTGGAATCGGGCCGAAACCATACATAAAGACAAAGTTCAGTGGAACCAAAAGAACCAAGGCCGCTAAGCTAATGACGGTCACAGGACGTGGATGGCCGAGTGCCTCAGAGTATCCACGCAGTGCTGCATACATAGTCACCGCAGGCATGCCAAAGCCAATGGCATGTAAAAATAGGCTGGCTTTCGGCAGTAAGTTTGCAGGTACACCCATGAGTGGCAGTAAGAGCGGCATGCTTTGTAAAATTAAACCCGCAATGCTCCCCAAAATAAAGGCCACCCAAAGGGATTGGCGGGCAATGGTGGCGATTTTTTCAGGGGTACGTGCACCATTGGCTTCAGCCACCAATGGTGTTGTCGCAATCATGATGCCGCTGAATAGCAACATCACTGGTATCCATAAACCGACACCGACGGCAATTGAGGCTAAATCGGTAGGAGATAAATGTCCCGCCATGATGGTATCAATTAACCCGAGACCTGCTTGAGAAAACTGCGTGATCAGGATGGGCAGCATTAACACCAATAACTTTTTTAATTCGAAACGATGGGACGTGATTTTATTTGTAGTCGACACAAAAATTACTCATATTCATCATGTGCTTGGTCTAAATAAATTCAGCGTTGTAAAGTGAGAAGCACACCAATAAAAATTACGACGCCACCAAGTAAACGCTGCCAATTTACAGGCGTTTTTTCGGTACCAAGTAGACCATAGTGGTCAAAAATCACGGAGGTCAGGATTTGTCCAAAAATAACCAAACCTGAAAACGTGAGAAAGCCTAATTTAGGCGCAGTATAGATGCTTATACTGATGGCATAAACCCCTAAGCAACCACCGAGCCATAAGTACCAAGGAATATTGGAAAAATCATGTAACTGTGGTTTGTCGACGGGCTGGAGTACAACCAAAAGTGCTAAAACGCAGGTACCAATGAAAAAGGATAACAGTGCGGCTTGTAGCGGAGAGTAAAAATATTCTCTGAGCTGTGTATTCAGTGCAGTTTGAAAAGTCATAGCAATGCCAATACCAAAGGCCAGTGGTAGCATAAACAGCAAGTGGCTCGATATTTTCATCATTTTAAACCATTCATTCTTCTTGTCTTTTTATCAGTCTAATCCAAATAGACACAGATTTCATAAGTGTCTTGATGCAGTCATGTTAAAATATGCAAGATTACCGCTGTGCTTTAGAGTCTCTTCCTTGACTGATTTACATCCTGCAAATATTCCGTTGTCTTTATATATTCACATGCCGTGGTGTGTGCGTAAGTGTCCCTATTGCGACTTTAACTCGCATGCGGTGCCAGATGGCAAACTGTCTTTAGATTTAGAGCAAGAATATTTACATGCTTTGGTGGAAGACTTTAAAACTCAACTCGAGTTTGCTCAAGGGCGTCATATTCATAGTGTGTTTATTGGGGGCGGAACGCCGTCTTTGATTTCAGCACAAGGGTATCAATGGTTATTTGCCCAGTTAAAAGCACTGCTGCCTTTTGAGGCGGATTGTGAAATTACCTTAGAAGCCAATCCTGGCACAGTCGAACATGACCCTTTTGCCGATTATTTGGCAGCAGGTATCAATCGCTTGTCGATAGGGGTTCAAAGTTTTAATACTGAACATTTAACCAAGTTGGGACGAATTCACAGTAACGCCGATGCGATTTCTGCAATTGGCCTTGCGCGTGATGCAGGTTTTAAACGTATTAATGTCGACCTCATGCATGGTTTACCTGAACAGACTTTAGAACAAGCTCTACTGGATTTGAAGCTTGCCGTGGACAATGGTGCAACCCATATTTCATGGTATCAACTCACGATTGAACCGAATACCGTGTTCTTTAGAACCAAGCCTGTCTTACCTGTGGACGATGTGCTTGAAGAGATTCAAGCCCAAGGTGAAGCTTATTTAAAAGCGCAGGGTTTTATCAATTATGAAGTTTCGGCATGGCGTAAAGAGCAGCCTTCCGCGCATAATTTGAATTATTGGCAGTTTGGCGACTATTTAGCGATAGGGGCAGGTGCACATGCCAAAGTTACCCAGCCAGATGGGGTCTATCGGTTCCAGAAAACTCGTTTACCCAAAGACTATTTGGCTAAAGTCCCTGCGGAGCATGTGCAGTTTAAACGCATTGAAGCAGACGAACTTCCATTTGAATTTATGATGAATGCTTTGCGTTTAAATGATGGGGTTGCAGCTGAATATTATGCGCAGCGTACAGGTTTGAATCTGGATAGTTTAGCTGAAACTTTAGACTCACTCCGCAGTCGAAAATTAATGGTAGATGATGCCACGCGCTTAGCATGTACCGAGCAAGGGCATGTGTTTTTAAACTCAGTGTTAGAAGAATTTATCTAAGTTTTATAAGTAAGCTATCTTTTAATGAGGCATATTTATTCGTCGGTATAGAGGGAATGAATATGCCTTTTTCTATGAAATCAAAAATTTAATAATACAGACTCTTGGTTTAACAGAAGAAAATGGCGAAGACTGGATTTAGAAGAAATGAGAACCGTAGATGAAGAATCTTTCAATTTGGGTTTAACAACCATTCATTTGAGTGGTGAAAAAGAATATTAAAAAGGATAAAAGTACCTAGGGTGTGTTGACACTTTTAGCTTAAAAAAATAGCGAAGTAGTAAAATCAAATCGCCAAACCCAATTTTACTATTCGCTATGCCTCGTACCATGCTGACA
>C687J35021_10000242_pt1 | contig 41755 bp, 33 predicted proteins | sample RifCSPhighO2_12_FD_35021 | JGI IMG/M metagenome (IMG submission 35021) | reverse complement strand
AACGCCCGCCGGGCAACGGCTGCAGGCGCTGAATGCGCTGGCCGGTGAGGACCTGGCTGCCTTGCTGCTGCAGCCAGCGCGCAGCGGCTTCGGGAAAGAGGGCGCCTAAGTCCGCACGTGGAAGCAATAGGTTGGAGCCGCCGCGCCCGCTGAACAGGCTGTCCTGCAGCACGCGCAGAAACACCTGGCCGCTGGCCTGGTTGGCGGGGGTGTTGAGGGCCGACACACACAGCGGGTCGATGAACTCAGCCATGAGCCGGGGCGTGAGCGGCGCGCACAGCGCGGCCACCGATGTGGCGGGCGCGCAGCGAAAGCCGCGCAGCTGCCAGGCCGTGGCCGTGCGCAGCAGTGCCAGCTTGTCGCGCCAGCCCCAGCCCTTGGCGCGGGCAATGCCCAGCAGCGCATCGAGGGGTGGGGGCAGGTCGGGCAGTTGCAGGCCCTGGCCATCAGGGAATTGCAGCGTGAGTGGCAGGCGCAGCAGGGCGGTATCGATGTCCACGCCCACCAGCCGCATCAGGCGCAGGCTTTCGGCGTAGGCGCCGATCAGGATGTGCTGGCCGTTGTCGAGCGTGGCGGGCGTGCCATCGGGCAGCGCTCCCGGCACGGCGCGCGCCCGGCCGCCCACGGTGCGCGCGGCCTCGAACACGGCGACCTGGCGCCCTGCCTGCACATGGGCGATGGCGGCGGCCATGCCCGCCCAGCCTGCGCCGATGACGGCGACCTTCATGGACGCGGGCCCACGGCTACGACATCCGGCCGAGCGCTTGCACCTTCCACGCCAGCCAGAACTTGCGCAGCGGCGTGAGGCGGATGCGCTGGTGCAGCACCTGGAAGTTCTCGTGCTCGATCTCGCGCAGCAGGGTGCGGTAGATGTTGGCCATCATCAGGCCGGGCTTCTGGGCGCGGCGGTCGGCATCGGGCAACAGGGCGAAGGCCTCGTCGTACAGGCGGTGCGCACGCTCGGCCTGAAAGCGCATCAGCGCCGTGAAGCGGTCGGAATACTGGCGCTTCAGGATCTCGTGCGCCTTCACATCAAACTGCTGCAGCTCGCTCACCGGCAGGTAGATGCGGCCCAGCATGGCATCTTCGCCCACGTCACGGATGATGTTGGTGAGCTGAAAGGCCAAGCCCAGCTTGTGGGCGTAGTCGGTGGTACGCGGGTCGGTCTGGCCGAAGATGCGTGCGGCGACTTCGCCCACGATGCCCGCCACTAAGTGGCAGTAGCCCTTGAGGCCCGCAAAGTCGAGGTAGCGGGTCTGTTCCAGATCCATCTGGCAGCCGTCGATCACGGCCTGCAGGTGGCGTTGTTCAATGCCATAGTCGGCGGCCGGCGGCATCAGTGCCAGCATCACGGGGTGGGTGGGCTGGCCCGCATAGGCCTTGGCCACCTCGGCCTGCCACCAGGCCAGCTTGGTGCGCGCCACGCCAGGGTCGGAGACTTCGTCCACCACATCGTCCACTTCGCGGCAGAAGGCATAAAACGCCGTGATCGCGGCGCGGCGCGGGGCCGGCAGGAACATGAAGGCGTAGTAGAAGCTGCTGCCCGAGGCCACGGCTTTTTGCTGTACGTATTGCTGTGGGGTCATGGGGCGCGATTGTCCCATGGCGGACATGGCCCGCGAATGCAACCTGGCAGCTGGTGGAGGCCGCAGTTCCCCAGTTTGGCCTGCCTGTTCTGCGGCAGTTCTGCGGCAGGCCGAAGGGCATCAAAAGGCGATCTGTTCCACGCCCACGTCGCTGGGCCGCTTGAGCGCTTCGCGCATGAAGACGCTCATGGGGAGCGTGCCTTGGTCCGAGTGGAACCACTTTTTGTAGAGAGCCGCCATCTCCCCGGTCTGGATCAGGCGGCGGGTGACTTGGTCTACCAGCTCCTTGAAACGAGGGTCTTGCCTGCGCAGGCCAATGCTGTAGGGCTCTACCGAAAGGCGCTTTTCCAGAAACTGGTAGTCCCCCATGGCCTTGCCCAGCCGGGTCATGGGGCTCCACAGGCCTGCATCGTCTGCAAANACCGCATCTGCCTCCCTGCGCGTGAGTGCATCCANNCCCTGTGCNGTGCTGTCTACCGGCACGTAGATGAATTTGCGGTGGTAGGTGCGTTCGTTCGTGGCCAGCAGGCCGTCATTGGTGGTTTTCCGTTCGACGGCAATGCGTTTGCCGTTCAGATCGTCCACCGTCTTGATGCCCGAGTCCTTGCGCACGAGGAAGGCGGTGGTGGCAATGAAGATGTGGTGGCTGAAGGCGACTTCCTTCTGGCGCTCCAGGGTGTTGGTGGTCGTGCCGCATTCCAGGTCCACTACGTTGTTTTTCAGGTCCGCAAGGCGGTTCTTGCCGTCTACGAGTACATAGGTCAGGCGCAGGTCAGGGCGCTTGAGTTCCTTCTTGAGCTCCTCGTAAATCTTGGTGCAGATATCAACGCTGTAGCCACGCACCTGCCCAGTGGCTGGGTCTTTGTAGGAGAAGGGGTGGGATGCCTCGCGGTGCCCCATTCGCAATTCGCCGGTTTTGGCAATGTGGGTCAGGGTGTCTTGCGCCCAGGCGCCAGGGGACATCCAGGACAGGGGAAGGATCAGTAGCAGGGCTCGCAGCGCAGAGAAGAGGTGCATAGGAAACGGAAAAGGTGACGGGGCCATGCATGCCAGGCGTCGCAGGAAGCGCGCGAGGCTGCACGCCGCGCATTGTGCTGCGGCACCTGCTGTTGTGTCACATTGGCGACAGGTTTGTCAGCATTCCACAACATTCACCGCCAGCCCGCCNCGCGATGTCTCCTTGTATTTGACCTTCATGTCCGCNCCGGTCTGCATCATGGTCTTGATGACCTTGTCGAGCGAGACCACATGCTGGCCNTCGCCACGCAGCGCCATGCGNGCNGCGTTGATGGCCTTGATGGCGCCCATGGCGTTGCGTTCGATGCAGGGGATCTGCACCAGGCCGCCCACGGGGTCGCAGGTCATGCCCAGGTTGTGTTCCATGCCGATCTCGGCGGCGTTCTCGATTTGCTCGGGGGTGCCGCCCATCACCGCAGCCAGCGCGCCTGCTGCCATGGAGCAGGCCACGCCCACTTCGCCCTGGCAGCCCACTTCGGCTCCCGAGAGCGATGCGTTTTCCTTGTAGATGATGCCGATGGCGCCTGCCGTGAGCAAAAAGGTGGCAATGCCGTCGTCGTTGCCCGGGATGGGGCCTTGCAGGAAGTTGACGTAGTAATGCAGTACGGCGGGGATCACGCCTGCAGCGCCGTTGGTGGGCGCCGTCACCACGCGGCCTCCGGCGGCGTTTTCTTCGTTGACGGCCATGGCATAGAGGTTCACCCAGTCGAGCATCGAGAGGGGATCGCGCAGCGCGGCCTCCGGCTGCGTGCTGAGCTTGTGGTGCAGCTCGGCCGCGCGGCGGCGCACGTGCATGGGGCCAGGCAACGTACCGGTGCTGGCGCAGCCGCGCTGCACGGCACCGGCCATGGTCTTCCAGATGGCCATGAGCTGGCGGCGCACCTCGAATGCGCTGCGCCAGTGTTGCTCATTGGCCGCCATGAGCTGGGCGGGGGTGAGGCCGGTGGCCTGGCACTGGGCCAGCAGCTCGGCCCCCGTGCGGAAAGGGTGGGGCAGGCCTTGGGCATGGCCGGCCGCATCGGGCCCAGCGGTGGCGGCGCTGTTGAGTACACGCTCGCCCGCCGCGTCGATCACAAAACCGCCACCCACCGAGTAGTACTCACGCGCCGCAATCTCGTTGCCCTGCGCGTCAAACGCGTGAAACGCCATGCCGTTGGGGTGCAGCGGCAGGCTTTTGCGGCGAAACAGCAGGTGTTCCTTTTCGACAAACGGCACCATATGCTCGCCCAGCAGGGCCAGTGTTTGCCGGGTGCGGATGTCGGCAATGGCGGGCTGGATCTGGTCGGGGTCTATGTGGTCGGGCTCGTGCCCGGCCAGGCCCAGCAGCACGGCCTTGTCGGTGCCGTGGCCCACACCCGTGGCAGACAGGGAGCCAAACAGTTCCACCGTGACGTGGTGCACGGCGGCCAGGCCCAGGGTGGCCTGCACATGGCAGGCAAACTGCCGCGCCGCAATCATGGGCCCCACGGTGTGGGAGCTGGAGGGGCCGATACCGATCTTGAAGAGGTCGAAAACGCTGACGGACATGGTGGGTGGGTACCGGAAGGGCCCGGGGCCGCAGCGCTTGTGGCGCGGGCTTGGGTTGCGTGATGGGGCCGCACGGGGCGGTTGGTGGCCGCGAGGCTAACCGCGCGCTGCAGCAGCCGGATGCTCGCTATCCCTGCCTTGCGGGATTGCCCCTCATCAGCGTGCAGCGCCCAGCAGGGAAAGCGTTCCTGAATTGATAGCTGCCAGCGATTGATAGATAAGCGCTAGGAGCCAATTTGGCTTGTAATTATGGCTAAGAAACATGCCGATGTCAGTGCGCCTTGTGGCCCATGAATCTTTCTTACATCACCAGCGCGCGGCCCAGCATCACGCACCAATCCCACGCATGCAGGCGTGGACGGGTGTGCAGGCTGCCGCCTTTGAGGGCGTCCACCTTGTCCAGAATGCGCAGGCCGCCTTGCACCACCAGGCGCAGCTCCCACCCGGCGCGGCCGGGCAGGCGGCGCACCAAGGGGGCGCCTATTTGCATGCTGGCGCGGGCCCAGCGGGCGCAGTCGGTGATGAGCCGCACGTTCTCGGGGGTACTTCTGAGTGCCAGCAGCTCGGCCTGGCAGGCGCCATGAACGGCGCAGTCGGCGCGGGGCAGGTAGTGGCGCCCTCGGGGGATGTCCACGGAAAGGTCCTGCCAGAAGTTGATGAGCTGCAGCGCAGTGCAGATGGCATCGCTTTCTTGCAGCGCCTGGGCGTCTGTTACGCCGTACAGGTGCAACAGCAGCCGGCCCACGGGGTTGGCGGAGCGGCGGCAGTAGTCCAGCAGCTCGGCGCGGTCGGCATAGCCCTCGGCATCACGGGTTTTTTCAACATCCTGGGCAAAGGCGCTGAGCAGGTCTTCCAGCAGTGGTACAGGCAGCTGGTGGCTATGCAATACCGCTTGCAGCGGCAAGAACACGCTGGCCCAGCGGGGCGAGGGCGGCTGGCCTTGGGCGACGGCCATCAGGTCGGCATGGTACGCGGCCAGGTCGGCCAGGCGGTCTGCGGCGGGGGCGTCCCCCTCGTCGGCAATGTCGTCAGCGGTGCGGGCAAAGCCGTAGATGGCGGCAATGGGCTGGCGCAGGTGCGGTGGGCACAGCAGGGACGCGACCGGGAAGTTCTCGTAGTGCGTGACAGGNGCGGCCAGGGNGGCAGACGCATGGTGTGGNGCNGTCTGGAGCGGCTGTGGCGCGGAAGTTGCAGCGGACGCCACTTCAGGCTGGGGAGGGGGGGATCGGTCGTTCACACCCTGGATTGTCGCTTGACAATGCCAAGNGCTTCTCATAGATTACTAACCGGTCAGTCAGTAATCAAAAAACCAATTCAATCAGGGACAAGGAGGCTGGCCGGTAACTGTTACTNCAGTTCCGTTTTCAGCGCAGGCATTCGTGCCTGCGTTTTGCGTGCAGCCCCTGCAACTCCTTGTAGCCCTTCTCTATTCACCGGATTTCCCATGCGCACATCCTCCGCCTCGCGGCCTTTTCAACGGCACTGCCGGACCTTGCTGATGGTGGCCGCCGCTGCTTTGCTGGCCGCCTGTTCCCGCCCCGCGCCGCCCGAAGAGCCGGTGCGCTCCGTCAAGTTGCTGACGGTGGGGGTGGGTGCGCTGCAGTCCAGCCTGGAGTATTCGGGCGAGGTGCGTGCGCGCGTGGAGTCACGCTTGGGGTTCCGCGTGGCGGGCAAGATCGTGCAGCGCCAGGCCGAACTGGGGCAGCGTGTGCGGGCCGGACAGGTGCTGGCCCAGCTGGACCCCAAGGATTACCAACTGGCCACCGACGCCGCGCGCGCACAGTTGGCATCCGCCACCACGCAGCGTGATCTGGCCGCTGCCGACTACAAGCGCTACCAAGCCCTGAAGGACCAGAATTTCATCAGCGGCGCCGAGCTGGAGCGCCGCGACGCCACGCTGAAAGCCGCCCAGGCCACGCTGGACCAGGCCCGAGCGCAGCTGTCATCGCAAGGCAACCAGGCGGCCTACACCACGCTGGTGGCCGACGTGGCGGGCGTTGTCACTGGCATTGACGCCGAGCCTGGCCAGGTGGTGTCGGCCGGGACGCCTGTGGTGCGCATTGCGCAGGATGGCCCCCGCGATGTGGTGTTTGCGGTGCCGGAGGACAAGGTGGGGCTGATCACCCCAGGCTCAGAAGTGGCGGTGCGCGGCTGGTCCGGTGGCGCCAACCTGACGGGCCGCGTGCGCGAAGTGGCCGCCAGTGCCGACGCCGCCACGCGCACTTACCAAGTCAAGGTGGCCATCGACGGTGCCGATGCGCCTGCCCTGGGCTCCACCGTGTATGTCACGCCCAAGGCGCTCAGCCATGCGGGCATTCCGGCTATCAAGCTGCCCACCAGTGCGCTGCGCCAGGAGGGGCAGTCCACGGCGGTGTGGGTGTATGACGCGGCCAGCAGCACGGTGAAGTCGCAGGTGGTGCAGATTGCCACGGCCGATGGCAACGAGGCCGTGGTGGCTGCGGGTCTAGCCCCCGGCATGCAGGTGGTGGCCACGGGGGTGCATGTGCTCTCGCCTGGGCAGAAAGTGCTGATTTATCAGCCAAAAACGGCCTCAGCGCCCGCCAGTAAAGCGCAGACAGCTACCAATCCAGTAGCAATGCCTGCCGCGCCTGCTGCCACAGCAGCGGCACCCGCAGCTTCCACAGCCAACTGAGGCCGGCCATGACGCAAGTACAACCCAAAGAGGGGTTCAACCTCTCCAAGTGGGCGCTCGACCATCCCGCCCTCACGCGCTACCTGATGGTGGTGCTGATGCTGCTGGGNTTTGCCGCCTATTTCCAGCTGGGGCAGGACGAGGACCCGCCGTTCACCTTCCGTGCCATGGTNGTGCGNACNTACTGGCCNGGCGCCACGGCGCAGCAGGTGGCCGAGCAGGTCACTGACAAGATCGAGCGCACGCTGCAAGAGGTGCCCTACGCNGACAAGATCCGCAGTTATTCGAAGCCCGGCGAGTCGCAGATCATCTTTCAGATCAAGGATTCGTCCAAGGCCAGCGAGGTGGCCAACGTCTGGTACAGCGTGCGCAAGAAGGTGGGCGACATGCGCTACACCTTGCCGCAGGGCATCCAGGGCCCGTTCTTCAACGACGACTTTGGCGATGTGTATGGCGTGATCTACGCGCTGGAGTCCGAGGGCTTCAGCTACGCCGAACTCAAGCAGTTTGCCGATGACGCACGCCAGCAGCTGCTGCGTGTGCCCGATGTCGCCAAGGTTGAGCTGTTTGGCGTGCAAGACGAAAAGCTGTTCATCGAAATCTCGCAAAAACGCCTGTCGCAACTGGGCCTGGACATGAACCAGGTGCTGGCCCAGCTGGGCCAGCAAAACGCCGTGGAGAGCGCCGGAGCTATTCAGACCCCGCAAGACCAGGTGCAGGTGCGGGTGCAGGGTCAGTTCAACGCGATTGAAGACCTGCGCGCCATGCCGATCCGTGGCCCGTCGGGCGCACAACTGCGCCTGGGCGATATCGCCGAGGTCAAGCGCGGCTATGTGGACCCGGCCACCGTGAAGGTGCGTCACCAGGGGCAGGAAGTGATTGCGCTGGGCGTCTCCATGGCCAAGGGCGGCGACATCATTGCGCTGGGCAAGGCGCTGCATGCCGCCACCGACCGCATTGGCGGCACGCTGCCAGCGGGGGTGAAGCTCGTCAACGTGCAAGATCAGCCCAAGGCGGTGGCCACCTCGGTGAACGAATTCGTCAAGGTGCTGATCGAGGCCGTGGTCATCGTGCTGGCGGTAAGCTTCATCGCGCTGGGCCTGCACAAGCGCCCCGGCAAGAACCCGCTGTGGAAGCGCTGGTACATCGATCCGCGCCCAGGGCTGGTGGTGGGCATCACCATTCCGCTGGTGCTTGCCGTGACCTTCTTGGCCATGTGGTACTGGGGCATCGGCCTGCACAAGATATCGCTGGGCTCGCTCATCATCGCACTGGGCCTGCTGGTGGATGACGCGATCATTGCGGTCGAAATGATGGTTCTCAAGCTTGAAGAGGGCTACGACAAGGTGCGTGCCGCTACCTTTGCCTACGAGATCACGGCCATGCCGATGCTGACGGGCACGCTGATCACGGCGGCGGGCTTTTTGCCCATCGGCCTGGCCAAGTCCACTACGGGCGAATACACCTTCGCCATTTTTGCGGTCACCGTGATCGCGCTGGTGCTCAGCTGGTTCGTGTCGGTGTACTTTGTGCCGTACCTGGGCACGCTGCTGCTCAAGGTGCCGCCGCATGTGCTGGCTGCCCAGGCCAACAAGGGCATCACCGACGATCCACACGAAGTGTTTGACAGCCCGTTCTACCGCACCTTCCGCCGCCTGGTGGACTGGTGTGTGTTGCACCGCTGGATCACCATTGGCGCCACGGTACTGACCTTTGCGCTGGGCATTGTGGGCATGGGCAAGGTGCAGCAGCAGTTCTTCCCCGATTCGAGCCGGCCTGAAATTCTGGTGGACATCTGGTTCCCCGAGGGCACCTCATTTGCAGGCAATGAAGAAGTGACCAAACGTGTGGAGCAGCGCTTGCTCTCTGAGCCTGGCGTCAGTTCTGTCAGCACCTGGGTCGGTTCCGGCGTGCCGCGTTTCTATTTGCCGCTGGATCAGGTGTTTCCCCAGAGCAACGTGTCGCAGTTCATCGTTCTGCCCCAGGATCTGAAGGTGCGTGAGTCTCTGCGCGTGAAGTTGCCTGCGCTGCTGGCTGAGGAGTTCCCGGAGGTGCGTGGTCGCGTCAAGCTGCTGCCCAATGGACCGCCGGTGCCTTACCCCGTGCAGTTCCGCGTGGTGGGGCCTGATCCGCTGGTGCTGCGTGAGCGCGCCGATGAAGTGAAAGCCCAGCTGCGCAAGAACCCGGACATGCGCGGTGTGAATGACAACTGGAACGAGTCTGTGAAGGTGCTGCGTCTGGAAGTGGACCAGGCCAAGGCGCGCGCTCTGGGTGTCACCAGCCAGTCGATTGCCCAGGCGTCCAAGACTATCCTGTCGGGTACGCAGGTGGGCCAGTACCGCGAGGGTGACAAGCTCATCGACATTCTGCTGCGCCAGCCGCTGGACGAGCGCAACGCCATCACCGACATCGCCAACGCCTACCTGCCCACGGCCTCGGGCAAGTCGATCCCGCTCACGCAGATCGCCAAGCCGGTCTTCACCTGGGAGCCCGGTGTGATGTGGCGCGAGAACCGCGACTACGCCATCACCGTGCAGGGGGATGTGACCGAGGGGCTGCAGGGGGCCACGGTGACGGCGGCGCTGCTGCCTGCTCTCAAGGACATTGAGGCGAAGTGGCGCGCTGCCGGGCAGACCGGCTACCGCATCGAAGTGGCGGGTGCTGTGGAGGAAAGCTCTAAGGGCTCGGCGTCGATTGCAGCCGGCATTCCGGTCATGTTGTTCATCACCTTCACGCTGCTGATGCTGCAACTGCACAGCTTCAGCCGCGCGATGCTGGTGTTCCTGACCGGGCCGTTGGGCCTGGCAGGGGTGGCTGCGGCGCTGATTCTGCTCAACCGTCCGTTCGGCTTCGTGGCGTTGCTGGGGGTGATTGCACTCATGGGCATGATCCAGCGCAACTCGGTGATCCTGATCGACCAGATCGAACAGGACCGCGCGAGGGGTGTGCCTGCGTGGGATGCGATTGTTGAATCGGCAGTGCGCCGCCTGCGTCCTATCGTGCTGACGGCTGCGGCTGCGGTGCTGGCCATGATCCCGCTGTCACGCAGCGTGTTCTGGGGCCCGATGGCCGTGGCCATCATGGGCGGACTGGTGGTGGCCACCGTGCTGACGCTGCTGGCGCTGCCCGCGATGTATGCCGCGTGGTTCCGTGTGAAAAGGCCTGCGCCGGAGGTCCTTGGAGGGGTTTGATTCCCACCCTGCCCGCATCAGGGTAAAATAGAAGGTTGACCGATTTCACACAGGCGGCAGCTGAGGTTGCCGCCTGTTTGTTTGTTGTAGAACCGCGCGGGTGGCGAAATTGGTAGACGCACCAGGTTTAGGTCCTGACGCCAGCAATGGTGTGGGGGTTCGAGTCCCCCCCCGCGCACCATAGTAAAAGCGGGGAAAGCCATGAAAAATCAGTCACTTGTGTGATTTTTAGGCTCTCCCTTCTTTTCACTTGGTTTCATTTGTTTTCACCAGTTTTCACCTAAATTCATCCCTCCGGTTTGGGAAAAGTTTGGGAAATTTGGGAGGATGTTCAAGTTGCTGAAACGCGACACCTTCCAGACCGGAGCTATGCTGCTGAACATCTAACACCGATTTCATCGCGTCCTCGTATGCCATCAAAACACCTCGTATTGCTACAAGCGATGTTTCCCGGCGTGCTGATGCTCGACATCGACCAAATTGCTTCCTTGACGCGATATGGGCGTGGCCACCTGTACAACCTCAACTACGAAGGCAAATTGCCGTTCAAGGTCAGTCGCGGGAGCCGCAACAAGATTCTTGTTTCTATCATCGAGTTTGCCGCTTACCTCGACAAGACGTCGCTGTCGGAGTACGCGCCGCCAGTTGATCAACCCCCTGAACTGATCGTCAAGAAACCTGGACGGCCCCGAGGCTCCACTTCCAGAGCGAGTGCGACGGTATCCAGCTTTCAGAGCGAACTTCATGCTGCAATCTATCGGGTGCAGGCCAGGGAGTTGCTGTCAGGTATCGGGCATCGCATTGCCGGTGAGCGTCTCGAAGGGGATGAAAGCATGGGTTGCGAGGAGCAAATGCGGAAAACTCTTTCGAGACTCTCCGCAGCTGTCGATAGTGCCTCGTATGAATTCGAGCAGCTACACGCCAGGTTGTCGAATCCTGAGTCGCCCGACATCCCCTACGAGGCACGGCAGATTCCATTTTTTGTCAGCCCGGAAGGCTTGGTCGTCGCTCTGGTTGTCGATGAGTTTGCCGATCATGATGCAAGTCCAGTTGCGATCCACCAGGTGCGTTGGATGACATGGGCGTCGGCGCTTTCACTGGTTTGGCTTGATGAATCAAAGCGGTTGGCGTGGCTCGAAAAAATGGCAATCGTGGCGCCTAGTCTGTATGACACTGTGGACGCACTCAGGCGGGACGCTTTGCATAGCATCTAGACGATCTGTTCTTGGCCCATGTGGCCCTCATCCGAAAAGGTCGCTGATGTCCTCCTCGTGGCATGTTGTCGAGGTATCCACACCCGAGAGGATGTTCCTTACCCCGTTAGCCACGAACTCAGCGGGGAATTGCGCCAGTAGTTCGGGCAATTGAGCGAAATTCTTGGTTGCCCTGACTACGATGTTTGGGTATCCCCTCAATGCATCCACTCCCTCGGCTGTTGCGAAAGCCGATAAGCAATCTAGGTCGGTAGGGGACTTAATTGCGAGCAGCAAGTCCCAACGTTTGCTCGGGTCGAGCCTCATATCAATTGCACCTAACAATCGCGTCAGTCAAACTAGCACTGCTGACTTTGAGCATGGAAAATCTTGGATGATCAAGGCAAGTCTTCGGCAGTTGGCATCAACCAACCTCGATGCATTACGGACAGCTGAGTTTACTGACCAGGCTCACGGCTAGTCACTTTCCCATGTCCATCGCTCTGATGAGTTCGAGGCCACGAGGATCAGCAGAGTCCGTGTGGCGGACATGCCCATCACGCAAAAAGCTCACCAGACCGGGAAGACACTGATTTCCGGGTCGCAGATTTACAAATCGCGCAAACAACAATTCCCTCGTTGTCAGTGCTCGCACGTCACCCAGAAGTGCTCAGCACCCACGTTTTTCAACAGGGAGTTTTTCATGCGTTTGATTCGGATAGCCGCGTTCGCGGCGGTGGGATTGGGTTGCGGACTGCACGCACATGCTCAGCGCAATACTTGGCCTCAGGACTTGCCAGCAGCGCATTCCTGGTTCATGTGCAGTTCGCCGAATGGTGAGCCGATGGTGGCGTGGGTCAGCGAGAAGAAGACGGTTGTGGCCGTCAGCGCGCTTCGCGAGGGTGTAGCCCTTCCCGACTACGCAACCCCGATGCTTCGACAAGCAAGTGCAGATCGGCGGCTGATTCAGCCAGCGACTGCTGGCTATGAAGTGACCATCAAAGAGTATGGGCCCGTACAGACTGGGCTTTTGAAGGTTGGGTCTGTCGAGCTGACATGCAGTAGTGGTCGAGACGAATGAAAGAGGGGCAGACTGTGATCAAGCCACTTCAAGACATCGCCTTCGCGCTCCTCCTTTGCAGCGCTGCCTTGACGCCGATTCATGCGCAGACCTCAGGCAAGGTTCCACGGCCTCAGCCGGAAGCAACAACCACAACACAAACTCCAACTGGGCAAAGCGAAGAGGCGAAAAAATCCTGCGGGACCGTTGGCCAGACTTACCTCTGCGTTCCTTGACAAGCTCATTGTGCGAGTGATGCCTCAGTGGGCATCACTCGCAATGCTTGCACACTGTCCATCTGTGTGGTGGATGACGTTCATTCCAGGTGTAAAACAGAACACCTGGGGGCAGTGTCGCCGCTAATGTTGAACACGTACCGCTCGGCGATATGCAGCTGGCGGTATTCCCCCAGTTGACCGCCTGAACTCGTGGTGTAGGTGCGCCCCGTCTGTGTATCCACACTTAGCGGCAATTTCTGCCAAGGTCAGGTCTGACCACAGGATGTAGCGGGAAGCCGACGAAATAGCGCAGGCACGCTTGATCGCCAGTGCAGAGATTCCTTCGGATGCAAAGCGTCTCTCACCCGTTCGAGGATGCAGACCCAATGCGGTGTAGAGATCGGAAACCTTCGACCTGGGGTAAGCCAAGAAAAAATCGCACGCGTCCTGCAACAGCATCGGGGCGTTGAAAATTCGCGCTACGTCTTTGAGGGTGAAACCGTGACGGACGCTTGGTGTATGGGGGTTTCGGCGGTTCTGATGCAGGCAGTGATCAAAGAACGTTTCATATCCCTCCAAGAGACGAAAGTGCACTTTCGAGATGGACTTTGTCGGATGGATGCCTTGTTCTTGACACACGCTGGGGTCAAGAACATCGGTGTAGGTGCTGTACGCATTCCAGATCTCCGTAATCCCTGCGTACTTGCGAGTCTGCGAAAAGAACAGACCCGTTGGACTGAGATCCAGACATGCCAACTCGCGCCACGGACCCTCCATAGATTGCAGAGAAGGAGGTGCACCCTCCATTGCGTTCATGATGCGCTGCTTTCGGTCCAGAGCGACGTTCGATGCTAGAACGTTGGCGACGTTCTCCTGAAACAGGTTGACCGATGCTTTGCGGTGAAGTGTTTCGAGCACCCGCATGGGTAGGCTGTACGACATACGAATCTCAAATCAGCACAAACGGGCGACGGATGGATGGTGTGATCCCAGATGGGGCAAAGCTCGCAGCTAATGCTGAACGCGCACTGCTCGACGATACACAGCAGGAGGGATTCCCCCCGTGGAACGCCTGAACTCGTGGTGCAGGTGCGCCCCGTCGGTGTACCCACACTTGGCTGCGATCTCAGCCAACGTCAGGTCAGACCAAAGGATGTAGCGGGATGCCGAGGAGATAGCGCAGGCCCTTTTGAGGGCCATCGCTGGAATACCTTCCGCTGCAAAGCGTCTCTCACCCGTACGAGGATGCAGGCCCAATGCGGTGTAGAGATCGGAAACCTTCGACCTGGGGTAAGCCAGGAAAAAATCGCAGGCGTCTTGCAACAGCATGGGTGCGTTGAAGATCCGAGCCACGTCTTTGATGGTGAAACCGTGGCTGACACTTGGTGGATAAGAGCTGCGTCGATTCTGGTGGAGGCAGTGATCAAAGAACGCGCCGTATGCCTCCAAAAGACGAAAGTGCACTCTTGAAACCTCCCTGGTTGGATAGATGCCTTGCTCTTTGCACTCGCTGGGGTCTATGACTTCGGCGTAGGTGCTGTAAGCGCTCCAAACCCGCGCGATGCTCTCACGCGAACGATTTTGGGCAAAGAACAATCCTGTTGGGCTGAGGTCAAGACACGCCAATTCACGCCAGGGGCCTTCAAGCGATTGCAGAGATGGGAGCGCGCCTTCGGCGGAATACATGATGCGCCGCTTCTTGTTCAAATCAACAGCGGACACCAGAATGTTGGCAACGTTCTCATGAAAAGGGTTGATCGAGGGCTTGCGGTTTAGCGCTTCGAGCACCCGCATGGGTAGGCTGTAAGACATACGAATTTCAAGTCATCACAAACGAACGGCACATTGATGGCGTAATTCCGCCGGTAGCCATGGACACCGTCTTGCAAAGATGCGCGCCATCGGTGTAGCCGTGCCTTTTGGCGATGTCATCAAAATCTCGCTGGGTCCAGAGGATGTCGTGGGTGGCAGAGGTCAGCATGCAGACCCTTTTGAGCATGACCGCTGTGATGCCCAGTTCACGCATACGCCTCTCCACCGTTCGAGGATGAGCACCGAGTCGCACGCAAGCGTCCTGCACCTTGGCGTGGGGGAACATCTCGAAGAATTGGCACAGCTCAACGACCAACTGGCCAGCCCCCAAAATGCGCGCCACAGCGCTGACCCGAGCATCCGCAACATGGTCTGACCAACTGCGAGAATTTCGAATGTTGCCCAACAACCTCGCGGACGTTACGCTTTGGTAGCTTTCAAGCAACCGCTCATGCATACGCTCTTCGATTCGCCTAGCACCCTGACCATGATGAACGTGGCATGAGGAGGACGCGTGCAACGCTGGGGATCGCCGCCCTGACCCATAGGCTACGCGAGCGACGACGTTTCCTCTTTGGTTGTATGCGTCCCACAGGCCGTGGTACGCCCTTTCCGTGCGACTCAGTCGCAAAACATGGCCTACTGGATTCAGATCGACGGCGAGTAATTCGCCAAGACGGTCACTGATGGATGTGACTGTCAATTCTTGATGGGTCGATTGATGAAGCTCATTACGCAGATGAGCAGCAGAAACATCCCCCATCAAACTGTGACGCACGCAGTCAGCAAAACGATCCCCGCAAATAGCCCTGCGTGCTGTGAGCAAGCTTCTGAGCGCTAGGTGATACGACATACGGCGTTTCTGTTTTGGTTTGTTCGGCGATTCGCTGCATTCGCGGAGGAAGTGGCCCTCCATAGTCGGCAGCCGTCCACGTGCTATCCCTACCCATTGGGGAATGATGATAGCTTTGCCATATCAGCTTTATGACCTAGGTGAAACCAAGAACCTTTTGTCGGAAATTTACAAGAGCGTTCATGCAGGCCCCAGGCTGCCGGAATTCAGGCCAGCGACCGCCGCATCCAGCAACTCCCCAGCCGGTCGAAGCCCGTTGATCCGGACAGCCGACGACGGCATCTGAGCCACCGCCACCACTCCTTGGCCGATCCCGTCAACTTGCTGCTGTGGCATTCCCAAGCCTTGAACCAATGTGGGCGCAGGCTGAGGGGTGACTTGTGGTGCTTCGGCCAGTTGTTTCTCATGCCGTTGCATGAACCAGTCCGCAGCCTTTTCAGCAGCAGAGAACGCATGAAACATCGCCCGTGGGTCATCCTTGATCAGCTTGGCCCAGCCTTCTAAGTAGCTGGCGTGCTGGTTGATAACCTCGTCGGACTCCAAAAGGAACTCAGACATCAAATACGTCGAGGCCGTTTCCGCGATCAGCTCTTCTCGCGCCCTCTCAGGGGAGTTCATAGCTCCCAACATCACGCGTTTCAGGCGCGACACATGCCCAGTTGCGTGGCAGCACTCGTGCAACAACACCGAGTAATGCTTGGCCGCCGCTGAATAGACCACGACCCCGTCTTTCACAGAATCCCTGTATTGGGAGCGTTCAGGAACCGTGATGCGGTCCAGACCTGGTTGATAGAACGCCTGACTGATAGGCTCATAAGAGACTGGCACTCCAAGCTTTTTGACCAGCGCCTCGATCTCTGCATGTACTTCCCAAGTGGGTTTGCGCTCGACTTCCGGTAACGGTGGCAGATTGGCGATGTTGTTGGCGTTGAAAACCCGGTACGTCTGCAAAAACGTGCGCCCGAGTGCCTTGTCCACAATGGGTTGACCGGCTTGATCCAGAACGGGTTTGCCTGCCCCATCGACCCGAGGCCGCTTGATTTCTTGTCTGCCCACCTTGTAGATGGTGATCGACTGCGCACCCTTCTTCACGTAGGGCAACTCATCGTCAGGTGTGCCCGAGCGCTTCATGTCCTGGGCCAATGCTTGAACTTGCTTGTACGTCATGAACCGGGTATCGGTCCAACCGTTCGCCATCATCTCGGTCATCAGCAGAACGCGGTTCATACCCAGATAGTTCAGGCCCGTGTGCGCGTTGAACGGACGGCGATGACTGGATGGAGCAATCCAGGGCATTTGCCAGATCGAGGTGCCAGCTTCAATGGCTTGGAGGATGCGCTGTGCAGCTTCTTGGTAAAGCTGGTTGTTGACGTCTTCCACCGAGCGTTTGGGTGGAGTGGCGGCATCGCCACTACTGGGATCGGCGGATGGGTGTTGAGTCCCCTTTTTCGGGGCCTTGGATGGGGTGCGTTTCATGTGATTGCCTTTCGTTGAATGGGTGGGGGGAGCCCTGCTGCGCGGCAGCAGGAGGAAACAGAACGAGGTCACGAGGTGAGTCATGGGCTTCATGTCGTGTGAGGGGTAAGAAAAACGGAGTGAACGTGCTCATAGCTCAAACGCTCCAACATCAGGGGAATGCGGCGAGGGCTGCGATTTTTCGATCAGTCCTCGATTGCGAGGGGGGCGCACCTGGGGAAGTGGTCTGTGCTCACGCGCAATGTCCAGCGCTTGGTCCCACACCGCTTGTGACCAGTCAAAGACCGAAACGGAATGGGGCTGCACTTCTGTGTAGATGGGACCCAACATGCGGCAAACGAGGTTCCAGACCAGGGCTGGCATGGGGTCGAAAAATTGGGAATCGGTTGTCGAATTCATCCGCCACCCCTCAGATCGGCAATGGCGCTTGCGCTGGTGGGTTCACCGTCATCGACGCCAGCATCGGCACCCGCAACTGAATGTTCAGATTCGACTTGCCCGCGAGGTCCGCTTCTTCCCGGATCACCAGGCTCAAATCCGGGTTCGATGGGCTGGCATACAGAAGATTGATAGGAGCGTCATCCCCTTTGAGAACCGCTGACGCCACGCTGAAATCCGTGTACACCGCACCGCTTGGCAAGCGCAGTCCCAGTGGCTTGTGCAGCATCACGATCGGACTGCACTCAGCCAGAACCGCCTCGTTGGAGCGATAGAAGAAGGCCACGAACATCCGGCGACTCATACCTGTGGGTGGCCCGAACAAGTACCCCATGGACGTAATGGGTGCAGGGGTGGATGGCACCACCAAGTGCATGCCCCTCTTCGGATTCCCGAAATCCGCATAGCCTTCCTGGGTGTTAAAGGGTGCGAACACAAAAGCGATGCGCGACCCTAGCGTCAACGGACATGGGTATTGACCATGTGGCTTGGGGTGGTCAGCCAGCGCCTGCCAAAACGCGGGGTCCGGCATGTGCTGAACGTGGTAGCTCAATGCACTCATAGACGCCCCTCTCCGCACTTCGATTCGGGGTGCGACGGGTCATAGGCGCTTGGTCGGTGGTGAAGCCGCAAGGGTTCGAGGCGACGCAACTCCTCCTCGAAATCATCAGCAGCGCGTTCCAGCGCTATCAGCATCCGGGGATGGGTTCTGGGGTCTTGTCGTGCGCGTGCCAGCGATGTCAATGTCTGGCGGTGAATGGCCCGAACGTACTGGTAGCGCCTCTCAACAGGGGGCGCGTCTGACTCGGCGAGAAGGTGAAGCAGAAGTCCTAGCATGCGACCCCCTCGAAAAAGGAGGGGTGATGCCGGGATTGCTCATGTGGGCACGGCTCAAAACCGTGCCTTGGGATCAGGTGTATGTATGGTGTCATAGCCCAAGCTAGCAAACGAGCTTGGGGCGTGCAACCATTTCCGGGGCGTCAACCGCTGACGAGCGGTGAACGGTTGTGCTGGAAGCTGGGAGGCTTCACAGCCTGTGCCCTGACTCATGGGTCGTGCTCAGGGCTTCCGCTGACGGCGTGACTCAGTGCGTCAAAAACACCCACACTCGGCCACCGTGCTCAACGAAATAAAACTCGCCATTGAGTCTGCTATCGGTGGCTAACTGCCCATAGTCCAGATAGGTTCTGAAACGCTCTGGAATTTCCTCCAACTGGCCGGTAGCTTCCAGCCATTGATACATCCAGCTTGCTTGTGTGTCGGCCACACCCAGGAAACGCTCAACCGCTGTTTCAGTGCTGGCGCTCTTGTTGACGTTGGCACGATAGATGCGCGCCACGGCGCGTTCTTCGTTGGTGATGTTGTGAATCGAATTTTTCATATGGGTACATAAAGTTTTGTCCTGGCTATTGGTTAAGCACGAGGGTGTTCCCGTCCGGTCAGCGCAGGACGTGGGTTAAAGAACCGAACGGGTACCCGAGAAAAAGCCGGATCACGATTGCGCTTTCACGCAAGTCATGCCCCGGTTAGGCCGCTGTCAGCGACCGTGCTGTATTCGCTTGGTGCAGGCGCCGTACACGATGAAGTGCCGCACGACCCTGCCGAATTCAGGCAGCGTGTGCAAAAGCCGCATCGTTGGCTCCCGTTTGCAATGTGGTTTGCATGACTGGCAAAGCTGCCGTCGATTGCTGGCTCTGGTTGCCCCACGCATCCCAGCCGCTGCGCGCATTGCGGGCGAACAGCTCCAAGCGGTTTACAACGGAGGGGTACAGGCGTTCCAGGCGTTCATGCACCAGCCCTGGCTTAGCGCTGTGCTGCGTCACTGGTGCCGCAAATACGGATGACTCGCGTGCATTCTTGCTGGCAATCGTCAGACCTTGCCCGCGTTTGCCGACAAGGAGCAATTCATGGTGTGCCAATGCGCTGCCACCTGCACAGGTGAGCTTGCCTCCGCTCTTGTGCCACACCCAATTCGTGACGTACTCAAAACCCCAAGACGCCATCACTCGCAAACCGTCTGGCAGTAAGGATGCAGGGCACCACAGGTACAGCATGGCGTCTGTGGTTACGCAGGACTGCACGTCCATCGCGCAAATGTCCGCAGTGCTCATCGTGGGGTAATGGTTGTGCGGCAGCATGCGGGATGCAGAGCGGTCGTTGGGCATACCGTAGTCCCATGGAGGGTCTGCCAGCAGGAGGGAATATTCCTTGCCTGTGGGCAGTGCCGCGTTCTTCTGGCTCAGAAGGGCTTGACGGTTCAGGCGTGCCAGGCGGGATTTCTCGCTCTCTTGTTCCTTGTGTCGCGCAACCAGCTTGGCCGCTTGAACAAGTGCAGGGTCCTTGATGCGTTTGGACCCGGTGACTTCGACATGCGCCTCGTTGAGAGTAGTCTCGCCCGATGCCAGTTGCCGGTTCAGCTCTTTGCCGCCGTCGCAGTACACCTTTACAGCCCGTTGAACCGAATCGCGGCTCACGGCAAACAGGTCAGCCGCTTGGCTTTGCGACAGAGGCGGTTCCGTCGCTGCTGAAAACTTGGCCTGACCTGGTTTGCGAGTGCACAACGCAGCCGCCATCAAAGCCCGTTGTCCTGTGGTCAGGTTTCTGCGGTTGATGTTGCGTGCGAAGGCCATGGATTTGGCCTGCTCGTAGTTCTTGACGCTCAGCGTCTGGACCTTGGGTTCGATGCCCAGGTCCTGGCAGGCTTTGAGTCGATGACGGCCATCGACCACTTTGCCATGGAATAGCAAGATGGGTTCCGATTGTCCGTTGCGTTCGATGCTCTGTTTGAGGGCGTTGAACTCGTCGGAGTTCATTGCCGGGAACAGCTCGACGCAAGGATCGAGGGGGTACGTCGTGACGGACTTTGCCGTCGTGGATGGTTTCTGCTTGGAGGCCGCAGAAGAGGCGCTAGAAGTGTGAGACATGTCGCGTTCCGGTTTGAAAAACAAACCCTCGGCGCACACCAAACCCTTGGTGCGTGCCTATGGACGCGGACGAAACAGAGGGAGAAGAATCGTCCGCTTAGCGCGAACGTATGCACTGGATCGAGCGATCCGTGGAGGTGTGATTGAGGGAGTGGGTATCACTGTGCATATGCCTACCAGTCTACGAATTTCAGACCGTTTGTCAAGGGCTGCCAGCAGCATGAATGCGGCCCATGATCCTGTCCGAATGTCCGTGGCACAGGATGTCGTACCCCACTTGTGCAAACGAGGGTGCGCTTGCTAATCTGGTTTCCCTAGCCCCCGGAAATGATTCCGGGATGTCGTCACAACTGTCCAAGAAAGACACCGACAACACCCCTGCGCATGTGATTCACCAGAGTTCGAGCCGACGTGCGCCCCAGGTTGCGGCTGGGCACATCGGTGCGAGCCTCGATCAGGAAGAATCACATGCAGCAGAAGAGAAAAGTGCCAGCAGGAGCCAGGACAAAGCAGCCCTCATTGAAACCATCGCCCAAGCCACGGTTGGGCGCAAACGGACAGGTCGAACCCGTGATCGACTACATGGACCACGCCCCCGTGCATCCCTTGTACGTCATGACAGACGGCCTGTTTCGGCCCATCCAACACGGCACCCGAGCTGCCGGAATTCAGGCAGCTAACTTCGCGATCCGGAACGGGGATTCCGCCATCCGTGTGGACTGCGTCTGGAAGTCCGAGCAGGTCTTGGACATCACCGATCAGATGGTCCTGTACCACCTGTGTCAGTTGGCTGCGACGCCTGGCGAACACAGACATGTCGTTGATAAGAAGCGCGACCCGGATGAGTATGCCGTGGCACTTTCAGTCATCAAGAATCAGTGCGTGAAGGCTTCGAACTCGATTCCTCACGGCCTAGAAGATAGCTTGACGCCCTCCACCCTGGTGGCTGTATTCGCGACGATTCCAGCGCTCGCTCGGGGTGTCGGAATGACCGCTACGGGGCCGAATACCCAGGTTGTGACGAACAGCCTGCGGAGACTGGCAAAAACCACCTGCGAGGTAACGCTGTACCACCCAGGCGTAAGCGGCCCTCTGGGGACTTTCTCGTACCGTCTGCTCACGGCAATTCGGCTGGAAGAACGTCCGAACCTGGCGCAAGTCGTGCTCAACCCTGAACTGTCAGCAGGCTGCGTATCCCGCAGCGCTGTGAACTGGATCAACATGCGTGAACAACGCTTGTTGCAGTCCAAACCGGCACGGCGTCTGCATGCCTGGCTGTCAGCATGGGCGTTCACTGGCGAAGTCCGAAAAATCAAGCTGGAAACCCTGCTGCCACACGTCTGGGGCACAGAGGAATGCACGGCCTCAGCCAAGAAAAGCCGCATCAGGACGTTGAAGGAGGCTGTCCAGGCCATCGCTGGGCTGCCTGGGTGGGTGTGCTCGCTGAATGACGCTGATCGTATGGTACGTGTGCGCAAACCCCGGTTCGTGGGCAGTCCCGATGAGGACGTTGTGACGCCAACCGCAGACGTTGTGACGGAGACCCCCAGCGTTGCGACGGACACCATGGGCGTTGTGACTGAACCTGACCATGAGGCGGAACCCAATGCTGGTGCGGATTCCAAGGCGGTCGAAGCCCTGATCTAAGACTCATCCAAGACCTGTTTAAGACAGGTCTATGGTGAGTGGTGAAGACCACTCCGCCGCTGGAACGGCGTCGGGTCATCACCGGGGGTATGACGGATCGCATGTACTTGGCTAAGACGTCTCACTGGAATAGTAAGGGACGTACGAGCCAAGGAATGCTCGGGGTTTGCAAGCCTGGCTGTCAGGACGGCGAAACTCCCTTTGGCGGCTGGTCCGCAAAGCGGTTTTGCGATCCATCGCCGGTAGTTCTCCCGCTATGGCGCTCTCAGGCGGAATCCTTGGGGGCATGCTGCCGATCCCAGGCGCAAACGCCGCTACCATTCCAAGAGAATGAACAGCTACCCCCTAAAAACATGAACGCGGTCGAAATCGAGTCAGCGGTATCGGACCTCGCTGCCCAACCCTTTGACGCTGCGGAATTTCCCTACGCCTTCCTTGCTGCCTTTGGCAACAAGGAAACGACGCTCAAACGCCTTCGCACAGGCAACAACAACGCCTCAGACGTGCCTGGCGGGGTTCTGCTGCGCAACAACATCCACATCGCGGTGTGCGGTGCTGGTACGGTGGTCGAAGCACTCCGCACTCTGCGAGACAGCCCCGCCACCACCAAGGCAAAGGCCAAATTCATCCTGGCCACTGATGGTCAAGCGTTGGAAGCCGAAGAGCTGATCAGCGGTGAGACCATCGCGTGCGATTTTGAGGACTTCCCGAACCACTTCGGGTTCCTGTTGCCTCTGGCAGGCATCTCCACGATCAAGGAGATCAAGGACAACCCCATCGACGTTCGAGCCACAGGGCGTCTGAACAAGCTCTACGTCGAATTGTTGCGTGAGAACCCTGACTGGGCCAGGGAAGAACGGCGCAGCGACATGAATCACTTCATGGCACGGCTGGTGTTTTGCTTCTTTGCCGAAGATACGGACATCTTCAACGGCAAGGGCCTGTTCACCCAGACGGTGGACCAGATGAGCGCGAACGACGGAAGCAACACCCATCAGGTGCTGTCCGAAATCTTCCGGGCCATGAACATCAAGGTGTCTGAGCGTGCTGACGCCGATCCGCGCTTACCCAACTGGGCTAACGGTTTCCCGTATGTGAACGGGGGGCTGTTTTCCGGTAGCACAGAGGTGCCGCGATTCACGCGCATGGCTCGCACCTACCTGATGCATGCGGGTGCATTGAGCTGGCGCGAGATCAACCCCGACATCTTCGGCAGCATGATTCAGGCAGTGGCTGACGACGATGAGCGTGGGGCCTTGGGCATGCACTACACCAGTGTGCCCAACATCTTGAAGGTGCTGAACCCGCTGTTCTTGGACGACCTGCGCGCTGCGCTGGCTGACGCTGGTGACAACGAACGCAAACTGCTGAACCTGCGCAAGCGCATGGCCCGCATCCGGGTGTTTGACCCGGCCTGCGGATCGGGAAACTTCTTGGTCATTGCGTACAAGCAGATGCGCGAGATAGAGGCGGAGATCAACCGGCGCAGGGATGAGCTGCACTTGCGAAGCGAGATTCCTCTGACCAATTTTCGGGGGATCGAGCTGCGCGACTTCCCTGCTGAGATCGCGCGCCTGGCGCTCATCATTGCGGAGTTCCAGTGCGATGTGCTCTATCGGGGGCAGAAGGATGCGCTGGCTGAGTTCCTGCCGCTGGATGCGCAGAACTGGATCGTCTGCGGGAACGCGCTACGATTGGACTGGTTAAGCATCTGCCCGCCAAGTGGCATCGGCGTAAAGTTGATGGCGGATGATCTGTTTGGAGAACCGCTGAATCAGTCGGAGACGGATTTCAAAAATGAGGGCGGTGAAACGTTCATTTGCGGAAATCCCCCATACCTTGGCGCGCGAGGACAAGAGGAGGAGCAGAAGGCGGACTTGCAGGCGCTCTTCAAGAACGTGGATAACTGGAAGTCGCTCGACTACGTTGCGGGTTGGTTCATGAAGGCCGCTAACTACGGCATGGAAACTCGATGCAGCGCTGCTTTCGTGTCCACGAATTCAATCTGTCAGGGCGCTCAGGTGGCGATCCTGTGGCCGCTGATTTTTGGAACAGGGAGCAGCATTGCTTTTGCTCATACCTCGTTCAAATGGGCCAATCTCGCAAGCCACAATGCCGGAGTGACTGTGATCATCGTCGGAATTACGGCGGAGCCGCGCAGCCCGCGACGGCTGTTTTCACTGGATGATTCAGGCCAGATCACAGAGCGGCAATGCTCGCAGATAAATGCGTATCTCGTAGCCGGTCAAGGCGTCATGGTGGACAAGGTGAGTCAACCATTGGGACAGCAGAGCGAGATGACCTTCGGCAACACGCCCATAGATGGTGGGCATTTGCTCATGTCACGAACCGAACTTGATGCATTGCAGCTTTTGCAGGCGCATCGAAGTCGCTTTGTCAGGCGTATCTATGGTTCTGCCGAGTTTATTAGGGGGCATGAGCGTTACTGCATTTGGATCGAGGATCAGCACTTAGCCGAGGCGGAATCAATCGCGGCTATTGCTCAACGAATTCGTGCTGTGAGGAGCCTGCGTCTCAACGGTGGTAAAACTGCCAAAGACATCGCCGACAGATCGCATCAGTTCCAGCGAACTTATGTAGGAAAGCGCTGTACGCTAATTGTTCCAAGAGTTTCGTCCGAATCCCGTCCATATTTGCCGGTAGGACTGCTACCTTCCGGCACCATCGTTAGTGATAGCGCCTTTGCTCTCTATGACGCTCCCCTCTGGAACCTAGCCCTGATTGCTTCGCGTCTGCATTTGGTTTGGATCGGCACCGTTTGTGGCAAGCTAAAAACTGATTTCCGCTACTCCAACACTCTTGGCTGGAACACCTTCCCCGTGCCCTTGCTCACTGAGCAGAACAAGGCTGACCTGACCCGCTGCGGTGAGGACATTCTGCTGGCTCGTGAAGCCCACTTCCCAGCCACCATCGCCGATTTGTACGACCCGGAAACCATGCCGGACAACCTGCGCAATGCCCATGAGCGTAATGACGAGGTGTTGGAGCGCATCTACATAGGCCGCCGCTTCAAGAACGACACCGAGCGACTGGAAAAGTTGTTCGAGCTGTACACCAAGATGACTGCCGCAGACAAGGCCAAGCCTGCTGCCAAGGCAACCCGAGGGAGGAAGAAAACCGTATGAGCGATCAAGCAAGCAACCCGACCAATGCGTACACCGTGCCGTCGGTGTCCATCACCACGGCACGCACTGGTGCATCGAGCAAGGCCAATGAGTTGGGCATGCGTGCCATGCAAGAGCGTGCCTACGCCAAGCGTGGTGAGCAATACCTGCTGATCAAGTCTCCCCCGGCATCCGGCAAGTCTCGTGCCCTGATGTTCATTGCGCTGGACAAGCTGAACAACCAGGGCTTGCAACAGGCCATCGTGGTGGTGCCTGAGCGCTCCATTGGTGGCAGCTTTGCCGACGAACCGCTGACCCAGTTCGGCTTTTACTGGGACTGGAAGGTGGCCCCCCAGTGGAACCTGTGCAATGCACCAGGCGGGGATGAGCCACGCACGGCCAAGTCCAAAGTGGATGCAGTGCGTCAGTTTTTAGCCAGTGATGACAAGGTGCTGGTCTGCACCCACGCTACCTTCCGCTTTGCCGTGGAAGAACTGGGCATCAATGCTTTTGACAACCGCCTGATCGCGATTGACGAGTTCCATCACGTGTCCAGCAACCCAGACAACAAACTGGGCAGCCAACTGGGTGCCTTCATTGCCCGTGACAAGGTTCATTTGGTGGCGATGACGGGCTCTTACTTCCGTGGAGACAGTGAGGCGGTGTTGGGTCCGCAGGACGAATCCCGGTTTGAGACGGTGACGTACACCTACTACGAGCAGCTCAATGGCTACCAGTGGCTCAAATCGCTGGACATCGGTTACTTCTTCTACACCGGGGCCTACGTTGATGCGGTCAACAAGGTGCTGGACCCTGCACTCAAAACTATCGTCCACATTCCCAACGTGAATGCGCGTGAGAGCTTGAAGGACAAGCAACGCGAGGTGGACGAAATCATGCACGGTCTGGGTACATGGAAGGGCGTGGACCCTGACACTGGCTTCCATTTGGTCGTATCCCAACAAGGCCGCATCTTGAAGGTGGCGGACCTTGTTGACGACAGCGATCCGGCGAAGCGCTCTCGCGTGCTCTCAGCGCTGAAAGACCCAGCCCACAAAAACGACCGTGACCATGTGGACGTGATCATCGCGCTGGGCATGGCCAAAGAAGGCTTCGACTGGATTTGGTGCGAGCATGCCTTGACCATTGGCTACCGCAGCAGTCTGACCGAAATCGTGCAGATCATTGGCCGCGCAACCCGTGACGCCAAAGGCAAAGAGCGGTCACGGTTCACCAACCTGATCGCGGAACCCACCGCTGAGCAATCAGCAGTGGCTGAGGCTGTGAACGACATGCTCAAAGCCATCTCTGCCAGCCTGCTGATGGAGCAGGTTTTGGCACCCCGCTACGAGTTCACGCCGAAGAACGCAGGCCCCCAAGAAGGCTTCGACTATGGCGACGATGGTTACAAGGAGGGTGGGCACAACATCGGGGTGAACAAGGACACAGGCCAGATTCACTTGGAGATCGCAGGCCTGACCAAGCCTGAGACGCCAGAGGCCACCCGTATTTGCAAAGAAGACCTGAATGAGGTCGTCACGAGCTTTCTGCAAGACAAGACGGCGCTGGAACGCGGGTTGTTCGACAAAGAGAACACGCTTCCGGAGGAATTGACCCAACTGCGTATGGGCAAGATCGTGCGGGAGCGTTATCCCGAGCTGAGCGATGCTGATCAAGAGGCCATCCGTCAACACGCGATTGCCGCCATGAACATCACCCAGCAAGCGAAGTTGGCTTTGGCTCAGGCAGATGCCAGCGGCAGTGGCACGGGGCAAGGAAGCACCGCCCTGATTGATGGTGTGCGCAAGTTCGTCAACGTGAAGGACTTGGACATCGATCTCATCGACCGCATCAACCCGTTTGATGCTGCTTACTCAGTGCTGGCCAAAGCCATGGACGAGAAGTCATTGCGCCAGGTACAAGCCGCCATCGCTGCAAAGAAGGTGAGCCTGACGGAAGAAGAGGCACGTGACCTCTCCAAACGTGCATTGCAGTTCAAGAACGAGCGTGGCCGCCTGCCGGACATCAACTCTGCCGATGCTTGGGAAAAGCGCATGGCCGAAGGTGTTGCAGCGTTCGCCCGCTATCGCGCACTCGCAAAATCAGCCCAGGCGCAAGGAGCACAGAGCAATGGCTGATATTGATGACGACGAACTGCTGGATGCACTGGGCGTAGAGGTTACGCCGCTCAAAACATCGAGCCGTACCCCGCGTGAGGAGCGCATCATCGCTGGCTTTGAGGACATTCTGCGGTTTCATCAAACGCATGGCCGAGCACCCCAGCATGGCGAGGGACGAGACATCTTTGAACGTCTGTATGCGGTTCGGCTGGATCAGCTGCGGAAGTTGCCCGAGGCTCAAACCCTCCTTGCAGAACTGGACGCCCCCAAGCTGCTTGAAGGCCACGAAATCGCGGCAGTGGATGTAGACGCACTCGACGAGGACGCTCTGCTGGCTGAATTGGAAATCGGGGACGAGACAGTCGAAGAGGGTGACATCACCGTGCTGCGGCATGTCCGATCCAGCACCGAAAAACGCGCCGCAGAGGAAGTGGCTGATCGGACAGCTTGCCAGGACTTTGAACGGTTCCGCCCCTTGTTCGAGCAGGTGGAGCAAGACCTGAAATCTGGCGTGCGGAAGTCGCTGCGCTTCGGACGTGATGCCAGCATTGCCGATGGCAACTACTTCATCTTGGGTGGTCAGCTCGCCTATGTGGCGGAAGTCGGGGAGACGATCAAAGCACCGAATGGCGAGAACGATGCGCGTCTGCGCGTCATCTACTCCAACGGCACGGAGAGCAATCTGCTGCGCCGCTCTTTGCAGCGTGCGCTCTACAAAGACGACACGGGAAGGCGACTCACCGATCCCAATATGGGGCCGCTGTTCAGCGACGAAGTGGAGCCAGAGGACATTGAGACGGGCACGATTTACGTCCTACGGAGCAAATCAGATCACCCGTTCGTGGTGCAGCACCGTGAGTTGGTTCACAAGATTGGTGTGACAGGTGGCAAGGTCGAGACCCGGATCGCGGGAGCAGAAAACCAGCCGACCTACCTGCTGGCAGGTGTGGAAATCGTCGCCACCTACAAGCTCCACAACGTCAATCGCGTGAAGCTGGAAGGCCTCTTCCATCGGGTTTTTGGTTCTGCCCAACTGGACCTCACCATTGAGGACCGTTTTGGCAAACCAGTGAAGCCTCGTGAGTGGTTCCTTGTGCCGCTGCACGTGATTGACGAGGTTGTCCAACGACTGGTGGATGGCACGCTGACTGGGGTGGTGTACGACGCTCAGGCCGCTAGCCTCGTCGCGAGCCAGTAATGCGACTCCTCGAAGTCGACACTTCGAATTACTGATCGGCGGCAGGTGGAGGGTGCAGCCTTTTTCTTTCGATTGCCTTCGCATACGCAAGCTTACCCTTGGTGAGCTGCTTTTTTTCGTCACCTGCTGAGGTGAAGTCGACGAGCGCATGCGACGCGTTGTCAGGTAAAGGGTCTGAGTAGCTAAGAAGCCCGAGCTGTTCGAACTCCGCAATAGAAACTCCCCAGGTTCCACCACCTTCGAGGAGCTGTTTACGCTGTAAGTACCGCTCGTACGCTTCTTTGGGGGTCAACAGGCTCTCCCGATCCGCAGACAAGTGCCCCTTGTCCGTTCCTGTCGGGGTAAAGCACCTGGATGATGGACGCCCCTCGGTGATTTGACTCGGATGAACTTGTCGCATGAGCAGTTCGTCTGAGGTAGCTAGACGGGACTGGCTATGAACTGGCATCAAACGGTCCCTCTTCCGAAGAGATGGCGCCCATGAACGACTTAAACTCTTTCATCAAGTCGGGGCTGTTCAGTCCCACAAGCATATCCAGCTCATCTGCTGTCGTTGTATTGACGGCGTTCAGTGCCAATTGCTCACCACTTGGGACAACCTCGGCGCTTGCCTCCCAATCTCCCAAACTCCACTCCGCCACTACTCCACCACTGGGGATCGGGTAAAGGTGCGGAAGCGGCGAAGACAGCAGTGACACCTCTTCTAGAAATTGGCGCATTGCTTGGACAGCGGCAGGGGAAGGTGCCGGATTCTCGCCGTCATACCACCCAGCAGGTGTGGCGGCAATTTCTTCTAGCCTAGACTCGAAGGGCTGAATTGCTCCGCCTTCGCTGTAAACGATAGTCACAGCGATGAGGCGTTTGAGTCGTTCGTTCTTGTCGTAAAGCCCTGTACCGACCAGTCGAACGGTTTCCGTTGCGCGTTGGTATGCCTTTTTGAACTCGAACTCTGTGGCTGGTTGGAAGTCGTAACTTGATCCGCTTTCGTGAAGCACGTGGATGGTCCCGGTCGTTGACACACCTCCGTTCAGCACAAACTGGTCGTCGACTGCATTCTCGTAGGTCGTCTCTCGTGAAAGAACGATCTTCTTCCGAATGAGGGTGTCGTAGCGAACAGGTTTAGCCCCGCCGTATCCCAGCTCTACGAACTCGTCGTGTTGAAGGCTTTGACCGAATGAGTTGAAGAACCCGGCAAGCTCTACGGGAAATTCTCTTGGCACCTGTCCAGTAGTTCCCACCGAGTCGATAAGGTTATCGATGTAGTCACGTGCCTCATCGAATTCGGGGTACTGAGGTGGGTTGAACGAGGCCTGATTCGCAGCGAAACCCAAAGATTGCTGGGGTGCAGGCCTAGCGGCAGTTGATAAACGAGGCATTACGGCAACCGCGCTGCTACCACCTTGAACCTCTGCGAGTCCGATCATGAAGGAGTCCTCAAACCCCTTTGGCACGCGGACGCGGGTTCCCACTCGCTGCTTAAACAGCATTTTCGCCACTTCCACGATCAGCTTGCGATACGCAGCTAGGTCAGGCAACACTTCCAGAGGGATAGTGTGCGAATTGAAACGGCCACCGGCGAAACGAAGGCGAGCAAACGCATCGTCTATTGGAGGCGTTTCTGGGAGGTCGGATTCGGTGTCCATGCAGCAATATACCCCGGATGTCGCACTGAGCTTTGTCGGCTGAACCTCCGACAATGACTCCTCCTCAGCGGACCGAACTCGTTTCGGCACCGTTCAGCTGATGCGGAACACAGGTGGAGGGAACAATTGTCGTTTTCTCGATGACATGGTGTCTTGTCGTCCACCAAACGACGTCGTTTCGACAATCACCCCGACCCCACAACCCATCCCCGGCGATCCACCGACGATAGGTTGTCGTCTGCACCACGATTCGACACCGTTTCGCCCACTAAACGACGTCGATTCGACCACGAGCCAAACGCGCACGACCGTTCAGCCCAGATCCGGGCGGTCAGCCCCCGTTTATTGCTGCAATTTTGAGCAGCTTCTGGCACCTTGGATGGCAAGGAGACCCATTCCATGCCCCATTCATTGCCATACCTCCCGGTCACGGGACTTGTCCAAGCGCACTTATGCATTGCCCCTTCGGGACAACGCTTTGGTGCGCCACCCTTCGGTGGTCGAGACTTCAACTTCCACGGTCGAGGTCGCCCGCACATTCATCGGAAACCACGCTGTCGAGGTCGCCAGCTTCATTGGCCCGGTGCCACCCTCCCAGTGTTCGGGGGTGCGCTATGAGCATCTACCACCTCACCGTCAAGATGCACTCGCGTGCCAAGAACAAGAAGCTCCACGCGCTGCGCGCACTGGCCTACCGTACGGGATCGCGGATCGTCGATCCAGTCACCCAGCACATCTATGACAGCACGTCCAAAAGCCGTGAGGTCATCCACAACGCCACCATCACCCCCAGCTTTGGTCCGGCTTGGAAAGTCAATCCGCAAGACCTTTGGCAGCACGTTCACCAGTCCGAGAAGCGCAAGGATGCTGCCATCTTTCGGGAGTTTGAATGCGCCCTCCCAAAAGAAATCGCTGATGGGACCTCCCCAGAGGCCTGGGTCCGGCTGATTGAAAACTTCATTCGAGACCAACTCACACCACACGGGGTGCTGGTGACTTACGCGATCCACAACAAGCCAGGCAACCCGCATGTCCACATGATGTGTACGACCCGGCATTGGACCGCTGACGGATTCGGCCCCAAGAACCGTGCCCTCGACACATTCAAGGTCCTATATGGCTGGCGTAAATCTTGGGCAGACCACTGCAACGCAGCTTTGCGACGGGCAGGACGATCAGAGCGGGTCACGCACAAGTCTTTTGCCGAACTGGGCCTGCAAAGAGAGGCCACAGCCCATGTTGGCCCCGCTCATGTGGAGCAGACAAACCCCCAATATGCTCAAAAGCGTGAGGAGGTGATCGCGCGCAACAAGAAGGTTCAGGAGCGAAACCACCGCCGAGGATTGGAGCGCCAACGACGTGCCCATGTGCACTTGCGTGCTGGTGTTTGTGGCGTCCAGATGGTGCGACACATTGGTTCGTGGGAAGGGTTCGCCCCCGAAGATCAAGGTGCGCAACCTGCACGCACACACCCACTGGCGTTGCGTTCAGAAGCATTGGACGATGCCGCACTGTTCGACCAGTCTGACGCAGGTGCACGCCGTCAACTGTTGCTCGCATGGCCTGACGCAGAAACAGCGTTCAACGTATTGACCCGATGGCGTGAGACGCTGGGTCGATCTTGGTCCTGGTCAGTTTTTCTGGGGCAGTACCAGCGCATTCGCAAGAGCCAAGAAAACCCCTTGGCGGAACTACTGGCCAAAGAACTGATGTGGGTAGTGAGCCGTGCACCCCAACGCCTGCCTGACTGCTTGGACGCTGCCGATCCACCCCACGTTGTTCGGGCCGCGTTCAGCGTGAAGGAATGGGTGAGCAAGAACAAGCCCCAGTTCGTTGGGGCATTGGAGGCCCTGATCGAGCAGGCCCAATCTAGGCTGCCTGAATTCCGGCAGCGTGCAACCCCATCGGTCACCGACGTTCAAGCGACAGCGCTCAAAGTGCCATCTGCAACATTCCGTGAGGTGCTGGTGTCGTTTCCCGAGCTGTCTCATCTCACCGGATCGGAAATCGACATCGTCGCAGCCTGTCAACGCCTGGCAACCGCGATTGACAGACCCTTCACCCCAGAAATCCTGCGCAAGCGCTTGCAGCGCATGACGCAAGGCAAGGAGTTGCCAGAGCCCATCACCAACGAATCGCTGATCGAATCGTTGCTGATTAAAGATTTGGTCTTCGCGGCCAAACGCAGGCCACATCGTCTGGCAGATGCTCTGCGCGCTGTACCTCCGTTGCGAAGAGCGTTCTTTGAAGAGCTGGTGCGGGATGCGCTGATCGGCACAGTCCGTGAGCCCAACCACGCACAATCGGCCAAAGCCTTATCGACATTTCAGCAGCTTGAATTGCAAGCGAGATGGGCTGTTGAGCAGGTGTTGACGCCCCAACAGTTAGCGGACTTCGAGTACCGCCGTTCGTGCTGTCAACGACTGGGGAGCACGTACACCTGGCAAACCTTCCAAGCGGACATCAATCGCTTGGCTGGATCTCCCCAAGGCTGGCAGAGGGCTTGGTGGGATGAGTTGGTGGACCAGTTCACGCCCACTGAGTTGAAGTCCATCAGCACCTTATGCCCAGCCTGGTACGACAGGCCCTTCGAGCAGTGGAGTTCCATGGGCAGGAACACATCACAGGTGTCTCAGCAGCCTTGGGATCGGGGTCATGCTCAGGATTTTCGGGGGGTGACAGGCGTCAGCCACACCGATGATGACTTGCAAACCCGCATGAATACTGGCTTCGGGGTACCCACTTGACAGATCGGGGATCGGTTTGCGAATCTGGTTGGACAAATAGGAGAACTTAATGATGAATCAAAAAAACCAAAGCCAGATCAATGACCAGGTAGACAAGTCCCAATTGGTCGATGACATCCAAAACGCGCTTTACAAGTCAACCATGGGTAGCCAATGGTTGAAAGCCTTCGAGGGCCAGTGGGGGTGTGAGGTGTCTGTGTTGTGTCAGCCTTCCCCGAAGGAAGTCGGCGCCCCAATCGTGCATTTGATTGTGAGGCCCGTTACAGAGGAAGATGGCAGTGAAGCTTATCTTCCGCAATTCTTGTTCCGGGCAAGGCTTTTTGAGGTGAAAACCCCCACCGGGGTTTGGCCTGCGATTGCGAGGAGGGCGGGGCGTCTATCTGCGATCGGGCAACTACTCAAAAGCATCCGTCACGTGCTGGGGTTGGTGCATACGGAGGAACAGGAGGAGGCGCTGTACGGTCTTTTCGGGGGTGGGAGCTGTAACTTGTGCGATTCGACGGGGTTTGAGCTTTTCATGAGCATGCCCTTCGAATCAGATTCAAGTCGGGCTACCAGATCCCCAGAAGGCGTGCCCCTGGGAGAAGACCTTGAAACAACGCTTCAAAAATGGCTCGATGATGTGACTCCTCTCGCCCATCGATCTATCACGCGGTTCCAAGGCAACCTCGCTGCTGTGAATTTCAAAGCCGATCACACTTGGTCATTGGTGGTGGGCAGCGATGTTTTGGCTGGCTTTTGGGGGTATGAGACTGAGCACGAGCCCCCCCGCGTCAAAATTTATGGCCGCCACGATTTTCATGTCCCACCATTGCGACCCACAAAATTCGAAGATTGGCCGAAATGGGAGAGAGCGCCGTTCGAGCTAGCACTGGCCGATCAAGACTTCAACGGGGAACCGGGCTGGTTAAAAATCTGTGCTGGCCTGGACGTTCCTCCCAGAACCCTTGTGGCGTCGAGTGTGGAATTGCAGGCTGAGGCGATTGATGCCAATCTCGACTACAACGCCTGACGTTCCTACGCCTTGATCAGCTGAGGCTAATCGGAAGCGGAGCGTTAGCGTATGGTCACCGAAAGGCATCTTCCACGGTAGGAAGTTCACGAACCTCCTCAATGAACTTCTTCGCATCAGCGAGACCCAGCACCTTGGTCAGTGCGCTGATGCCCCGATGCCGAACCGTGCCCGAGTTTTCGACGAGGAGGGCGTACAGCTCCTCCACCTGCACATCGAAATATCTCCGGTTCAAGACGTCCAGGCTCTTGTGGCCGGTCAGGCGGCTCAGCTCCATCGGGTTGTTGACCTTCTTCGACAGGCTTTTGGTGGCGATCTTGCGCAGCGAATGGAATGTCAGGTCGGTGATCGGTGGTTTGGCCTTGGCGCAGGCGATGGTGAACGCGCCTGTTACCGAGTTGATGGTGTTCGTAAATATCAGTCCCGACTTGGTTGGGCTTGCCTCGTAGAGGGGCCGCAGGATGTCTTGCATTTCGGGGGTCAGGGGGACGGAGCGCCCAAGTGACTGGGTCACGCTCTTGGTGTGATCGTTCTTTTCTCGGGGAAGTCTCAGAACGTTGTTGTCCCAGTCCACATCCTCCCAACGCATGCCACCCGATTGCTCCCCAGTTTTCTTGTCTTTGGCGCTTTGGACGATTTCCCCCCGGCGGAAAGCCATGGCCAGCGCTAGTTTCACGATGGGCACCATCCAAGGGGAGTGGTCTTCAAGCGAAGCCATCAGACGCTCGTACTCGTTGCCCATCCATGAGCGTTGGATGTTGTTCCGAGGTTTGGGCAGCGAAATCCCGCTGGGCGGGTTGTCCACGGGGTAAATCCACTCATTGGCTGCGTGGGAGTAGAGGGAGGTCAGAACCGTGAAGTAGTTGCGGACGGAGGAGGCCGAATATTTCTTTTCCAGCAGTTGGTCCCGCAGCCGCATGAAGTCCTTTTTGGTCAGATCGCGCAGCAAAGTGTTCTTCCCAAGCCATTCGGACAGATGTGTGACGCGGTAGCTCACTTCCTTGAACGAGCGTTTGCCCGCGTAGTGCTCCGCGTGGAACCGTTTGAGTGCTTGCTCGATCGTGATGGTCTCGTACCCAGCGATGAACCCGCCGTGCTTCGTGCGGATGCTCTTGATTTGGTCCTCTTGCTCCTTGGCCCATGCCTTTGCTTGGTCCAGTGTGTCGTGCGTAGAGCTGCGGGTGACGACGTTGCCATCCTTGTCGGCCAGTTTGATCTGGACCTCAAAAGCTGTTTCCAGTTGCTTTAAGGCGTTCTTGGGCAACTTGGCTGGGTCGGGGTGTCCCTGGCTTGCCAAGTACTCCAAGGCCTTGGATTTGAGGCGGAACCTCTGCTCCTTCTGACCGGCCAGCTTGACTTGCCAGGGGGAGCGGTTGGAGATGTTTGCCATGGGTTCTGCCTTACCTGAAAAGTCTGGTCAGTTAGAATGCCGAGTTCCCCAGAGGGAGGCGTTGCCTCTCTACGCGGGTAGGGGCCTGTTTGGGATTCTGCTCGAGTTTGGGAAATAGTTTGGGAAATTCGAAAAAATCAGTCCGTTTTTTTCGGTTTTCCCTATGAAAATAAAGTTTGCGCGTGTTCGGTTGATTCGGATTTAGGTCCTGACGCCAGCAATGGTGTGGGGGTTCGAGTCCCCCCCCGCGCACCACCCATGTGAGACTTTGCGGAACACGGCGCTGCTGCGCTGCAGCCAGCACGATCCACATTCATAAGAGGAATAGCCATGGCCGTTACTGTTGAAACCCTTGAGAAGCTCGAGCGCAAGATTACGCTGAGCGTGCCCGTCACCCTGATCCAGTCCGAAGTCGACACGCGCCTCAAGCGCCTGGCCCGCACGGTCAAGATGGACGGTTTCCGTCCCGGCAAGGTGCCCATGAACGTGGTGGCCCAGCGTTACGGCTACTCGGTGCAGTACGAAGTGCTGAACGACAAGGTGGGTGAAGCCTTTGCCGTGGCAGCCAACGAAGCCAACCTGCGTGTTGCTGGCCAGCCCCGCATCACCGAAAAGGAAGGCGCTCCTGAAGGCCAGGTCACTTTCGATGCCATTTTCGAAGTGTTCCCAGAAGTCAAGATTGCCGATCTGTCTGATGCCGAAGTCGAAAAGCTGTCGGCTGAAGTGACGGANGCCGCCATCGACAAGACCATCGACATCCTGCGCAAGCAGCGCCGCAGCTTCGCCCAGCGCGCCATGGATGCTGCTGCNCAAGACGGCGACCGCGTGACGGTCGATTTCGAAGGCAAGATCGATGGCGAGCCGTTTGAAGGCGGCAAGGCCGAAGACTTCCAGTTCCTGGTGGGCGAAGGCCAGATGCTCAAGGAGTTCGAAGACGCCGTGCGTGGCATGAAGTCTGGCGAAAGCAAGACCTTCCCCCTGGCATTCCCTGCGGAGTACCACGGCAAGGATGTGGCTGGCAAGACCGCTGACTTCCTGGTGACCATCAAGAAGATCGAAGCTGCCCACCTGCCCGAAGTGAATGATGCCCTGGCCAAGTCGCTCGGTATTGCCGATGGCTCCGTGGAAGGCCTGCGCGCCGACATCAAGAAGAACCTGGAGCGTGAAGTCAAGTTCCGTCTGCTGGCCCGCAACAAGCAAGCCGTGATGGACGCCCTNGTGGCCAAGGCTGAGCTGGACCTGCCCAACTCCAGCGTGCAAGCTGAAATCGCCCGCCTGCTGGANGGTGCCCGCGCTGAACTCAAGCAACGCGGCATCAAGGACGCCGACAAGGCCGAGATCCCTGAAGACGTGTTCCGCCCCCAGGCTGAGCGCCGCGTGCGCCTGGGCCTGGTGCTGGCCGAGCTGGTGCGTGCCAATGAGCTGCAGGCCAAGCCCGAACAGCTCAAGGCCCACATCGATGAGCTGGCTGCCAGCTACGAGAAGCCCGAAGACGTGGTGCGCTGGTACTTCGGCGACCGCCAGCGCTTGGCGGAAGTCGAAGCCGTTGTGATCGAAAACAACGTGACCGAATTTGTGCTGTCCAAGGCCAAGGTGGTCGAGAAGGCCGTGTCGTTTGACGAACTGATGGCCCAACAAGGCTGATAGGCTGTCGACTGGGCGGCTTGTTATCGAATTGCCCGGTTGTTGCCGTTACATACAGGGGCTTGTGCTTTCGTGCACAAGCCCCAATTCATTTCTGGGTACAGTACCTGCTTGTCTGGAGAAAAACATGAGCGCATTGGAAACACAAGGCCTGGGCATGGTTCCCATGGTNATCGAGCAGTCGGGCCGTGGCGAACGGTCCTACGACATCTACTCGCGCCTGCTCAAGGAGCGCGTGATTTTTCTGGTGGGTCCGGTCAACGACCAGACCGCCAACCTGGTGGTGGCTCAGCTGCTGTTCCTGGAGAGTGAAAACCCCGACAAGGACATTTCGTTCTACATCAACTCCCCGGGTGGCTCGGTAAGCGCCGGCATGGCGATCTTTGACACCATGAACTTCATCAAGCCTGATGTCTCGACCCTGTGCACCGGCATGGCCGCCAGCATGGGCGCCTTCCTGCTGGCCGCAGGAGCCAAGGGCAAGCGTTTTGCGCTGCCCAACTCCAAGGTCATGATCCACCAGCCTCTGGGCGGTATGCAGGGCCAGGCCACCGAGATTGAGATCCATGCCCGCGAAATCCTCAAGACCCGCGAGCAGCTCAACAAGATCCTTGCCGAGCGCACGGGCCAGCCGCTGGAAAAGATCCAGCGCGACACCGAGCGTGACTATTTCCTGTCGGCTGATGAGTCCAAGGAATACGGTTTGGTCGATCAGGTGATCAGCAAGCGCTCCTGATAGCCAGAGGGTCAAACAGCGGCGTTTTCCTTTGGGGAAGACGCCGTTTTTTATTTGGTTATCATCCCGACAACTTTCCGTAACAAGCAAGGCATTGCCCCCATGGCCGAGAAAAAAGGCTCTTCCAGCGAAAAAACCCTTTACTGCTCTTTCTGCGGCAAAAGCCAGCATGAAGTGAAGAAGCTGATCGCCGGTCCGTCGGTCTTTATCTGCGACGAGTGCATTGACCTGTGCAACGAGATCATTCGCGATGAGCTCCCGGCTGGCGACCTGGCGCGCGAAGGCCGCAGTGACCTGCCCACCCCCGTAGAGATCAAGACCAACCTCGACAACTATGTGATTGGTCAGGACGTGGCCAAGCGCACGCTGGCGGTGGCGGTGTACAACCACTACAAGCGCCTGCGACACAAGGACAAGGCCCACAAAGACGATGTGGAGCTGTCCAAGAGCAACATTTTGCTGATTGGGCCCACGGGTTCGGGCAAGACGCTGCTGGCGCAGACCCTGGCGCGCATGCTGGACGTTCCCTTTGTGATGGCCGACGCCACCACGCTGACGGAAGCCGGTTATGTGGGCGAAGATGTGGAGAACATCGTCCAGAAGCTGCTGCAAAGCTGCAACTATGAGGTGGAGCGCGCGCAGCGCGGCATCGTCTACATCGACGAGATCGACAAGATCTCGCGCAAGTCGGACAACCCCAGCATCACGCGTGACGTTTCGGGCGAGGGCGTCCAGCAGGCGCTGCTCAAGCTCATCGAAGGCACGATGGCCAGCGTGCCGCCGCAGGGCGGACGCAAGCACCCGAATCAGGACTTCCTGCAGATCGACACGACCAACATTCTGTTTATCTGTGGCGGTGCGTTTGCGGGACTGGAAAAGGTCATCGAGAACCGCACCGAAGCNTCGGGCATCGGGTTTGGCGCATCGGTCAAGAGCAAGAAGCAGCGTTCGCTGACAGAGGTGTTCACCGAGATCGAACCCGAAGATCTGATCAAGTTCGGCCTGATTCCTGANCTCGTGGGGCGCATGCCCGTGGTGACGGCTCTGGCTGAACTCAGCGAGGATGCGCTNGTGCAGATCCTGACGGANCCCAAGAACGCGCTGGTCAAGCAATACAGCAAGCTCCTGGCCATGGAAGGTGTGGACCTCGAAATCCGTCCTGCCGCGCTTAAGGCCATCGCTCGCAAGGCCTTGGCCCGCAAGACCGGAGCCCGGGGCCTGCGCTCAATCCTGGAGCAATCGCTGATTGGCACGATGTTCGACTTGCCCAATACGAGCAACGTTGAAAAAGTGGTGGTGGACGAGTCCACCATCGAAGAAAACAAGCCGCCGCTGCTCGTTTATCGCGAGGCGGCCAAGAAGGCCTGAGAAGGCGTGAAGGAGTCTGCGATGCCCGCATGGACACGCCGGAACCCTTCACACCGTCTGAGATGACCGGAGCGGGCGCATTGGTGTCGCCCATTGAACCATCAACCCTTGTGCCAGCGCGGCTTGCGCGTAAGGGTTGAAAATCCCCACATGTGGACCCATTTCCACAGAGCACTTTGAGGATTTCCATGTCCGGACATACCCCCCTGCCAGCCACCCCTATCGATCTACCGCTGTTGCCTTTGCGTGACGTGGTGGTTTTTCCCCACATGGTCATCCCGCTTTTTGTGGGGCGTCCCAAGAGCATCAAGGCGCTTGAGTTGGCCATGGAGGCCGACCGTCGCATCATGCTGGTGGCACAGAAAGCTGCAGCCAAGGACGAGCCTTCGGTGTCGGACATGTTCGATGTCGGCTGCGTCTCCACCATCCTGCAGATGCTCAAGTTGCCTGACGGCACCGTGAAGGTGCTGGTCGAAGGCCAGCAGCGCGCTCTGGTGGCGTCCATCGAGGACGCTGAGACCCATTTCACGGCCACCGTCACGCCGGTAGAAGCCACACCCGAGGCCAACAAGCCCAGCGAGATTGAAGCGCTGCGCCGTGCTGTGATGCAGCAGTTTGACCAGTACGTCAAACTCAACAAAAAGATTCCCCCGGAGATCCTCACATCGATCTCCAGCATCGACGATCCAGGCCGTCTGGCCGACACCATCGCCGCGCACCTGCCGCTCAAGCTCGAGAACAAGCAGGTGGTGCTGGACCTGTCGGATGTGAAGGCGCGCCTTGAAAACCTGTTCGAGCAGCTTGACCGCGAGGTGGACATCCTCAACGTGGACAAGAAGATCCGTGGGCGTGTGAAGCGCCAGATGGAGAAGAACCAGCGCGACTTCTACTTGAACGAGCAGGTCAAGGCCATCCAGAAGGAGTTGGGCGAAGGCGACGAAGGCGCGGACATCGAGGAGATCGAGAAAAAGATCAAGCTCGCCAAGATGCCTGCCGAGGCNCGCAAGAAGGCTGATGCAGAACTCAAGAAGCTCAAGCTGATGTCGCCCATGTCGGCCGAGGCCACCGTGGTGCGNAACTACATTGACGTGCTCACGGCGCTGCCTTGGAGCAANAAGACCAAGATCAAGCACGACNTGGTCAATGCCGAAGGCGTGCTCAACGAAGACCACTTTGGCCTGGACAAGGTNAAGGACCGCATCCTTGAATATCTTGCGGTGCAGCAGCGCGTGGACAAGGTGAAGGCTCCCATCCTGTGCCTGGTGGGGCCACCGGGCGTGGGCAAGACCTCGTTGGGGCAGTCCATTGCCAAGGCCACGGGCCGCAAGTACGTGCGCATGGCCCTGGGCGGCATGCGCGACGAGGCTGAAATCCGTGGGCACCGCCGCACCTACATCGGCGCACTGCCGGGCAAGGTGCTGCAGAGCTTGTCGAAGGTGGGCACGCGCAATCCGCTGTTCCTGCTGGACGAGATCGACAAGCTGGGCACGGACTTCCGAGGCGACCCGTCGAGTGCGCTGCTGGAGGTGCTGGACCCCGAGCAGAACCACACTTTTGGCGATCACTACGTCGAAGTGGACTTCGACCTGAGCGACGTGATGTTCGTCGCCACGTCGAANTCGATGAACATTCCNCCGGCCCTGCTCGACCGCATGGAAGTGATCCGCCTGTCGGGTTACACCGAGGACGAGAAGACCAGCATCGCCATGAANTACTTGCTGCCCAAGCAGCTCAAGAACAATGGCGTGAAGGACGAAGAACTGCTGATCACCGAGCCCGCCGTGCGNGACATGGTGCGCTACTACACGCGGGAAGCCGGCGTGCGTTCGCTGGAGCGCGAGTTGTCCAAGATCTGCCGCAAGGTGGTCAAGGGTCTGCAGCTCAAGAAGCTCGAACCCCAGGTCGTTGTCACCGCCGACAACCTGCCTGACTTCCTGGGCGTGCGCAAATACACCTACGGCCGTGCCGAGGCGCAGAACCAAGTGGGCCAGGTGGTTGGTCTGGCCTGGACCGAGGTGGGCGGCGATCTGCTGACCATTGAAGCCGCCGCCATGCCCGGAAAGGGTGTGATCACGCGCACCGGTTCTTTGGGTGATGTGATGAAGGAGTCGGTGGAGGCTGCCCGCACGGTGGTGCGCAGCCGCTCGCGCATTCTGGGCATCAAGGACGAAGCGTTTGAGAAGCGCGACATCCACATCCATGTGCCAGACGGGGCAACCCCTAAGGATGGTCCGAGTGCGGGCGCTGCGATGACGACGGCGTTTGTTTCGGCCCTCACGGGTATTCCCGTGCGCGGCGATGTTGCCATGACCGGTGAGATCACGTTGCGCGGTGAAGTTACCGCCATTGGTGGCCTCAAGGAAAAGCTGCTGGCGGCTCTGCGCGGCGGCATCAAGACGGTGCTGATCCCCGAAGAGAACGTCAAAGACCTGGCCGAGATTCCGGACAACGTGAAGAGTGGACTTGAGATCGTGCCTGTGCGCTGGATCGACAAGGTGCTGGAAGTGGCCTTGGAAACCAAGCCTGTGCCCTTGACGGATGAGGAAGTGGCGGTCGTGGCTGCGCCCTCGACGGACAAGGCCGTTGCAGCGTCGTCCGCGACAGATGGCCTGAAACATTGACGCAAATTTTTTTGAGAACCCCAAAAAATGCGCTACAATTCATTCCATCGCAGCAAACGTTGTACAATGTGAGGCTTCGGTAAAATGCGGGAATAGCTCAGTTGGTAGAGCGCAACCTTGCCAAGGTTGAGGTCGAGAGTTCGAGACTCTTTTCCCGCTCCAATTTCCACAAAAAGGGAAGCAAATGCTTCCCTTTTTTGTCAGAGAAATGTGAATTTCTGGCGCGGTAGCAAAGCGGTTATGCCCCGGATTGCAAATCCGGTTAGTCCGGTTCGACTCCGGACCGCGCCTCCAGATACGGTCTGTGTCTTGATGTCTGAAGATCTTCTGTGATCGTCGTAATCAAGATGACTGTTGAAGGAAGGATGGATGGTGATTGGTTGATTTTTTGGTTTGCAATCGAATAGAGCCAAAAAATAGCGATATAATTTGAGGCTTGCTGATNAGCTCTGATGGAAACGTCGGGTGCAGTAGGCGAATGCGGGAATAGCTCAGTTGGTAGAGCGCAACCTTGCCAAGGTTGAGGTCGAGAGTTCGAGACTCTTTTCCCGCTCCA
>C687J35021_10000237_pt1 | contig 42107 bp, 72 predicted proteins | sample RifCSPhighO2_12_FD_35021 | JGI IMG/M metagenome (IMG submission 35021) | reverse complement strand
TGTTCCAGCCCCTTCGATAGCTAGACGAAGCATTAAAAGATAAAGTGGGAAGAAAAAGATAAACCAAATAAAAATTAAAAAATATTTCATGTGTTTGCTCATTCCAAACATCCTTTAAATTAAGCCGAGGCTGGCAGGGTTCAAAACGCGTTACCTGCACCTTACGATTGCGTTTCATGCGTATAATGCTTAATTACACCACAGCCTCGACCGTTACATTTAGCAGCCCCAGTACTCTTTTCAGAGCCTAATTTTCGCATCTCCTTCATCTGGACGTCAACCCGATCAGGATTTTTATCTTTAGTCCAAACCCGCTTGAGCGATTTTTTAGGGCTGATATTAAATATCAAGGCAGAGGCAGGATTGGATCGAAAACGTTTATTTAGCAGGCGCTTCCTCACCGTGTACCTGCAAGCCATTCAGTTTGGCATTTAAAGGCGATTGGAAATTGTGGTTTCACTGATCTATGCCACACATTTGCGTCCAATCCTTTGATAAGGTTTTACCCATTACTAGTTTGGGATATTCCAGCCTTGTTAGGCCATGCTTCCTTTGCGTTTGATTCCGCCACTCTGCCTTGATTACAATATTTTTTTTGTTTTTCTTTCTTTGAAAGTTTCATGCTCTGGGCAAGTTGTAAAATGTGGCACATGCCGCTTAGGCTCAAAAACTGTGTCTCCTACGATCTTTTGCGTCCAATCGACAAGGATTTTTGACTCGCCCCGTGTTTTCATCCAAATTATTTTTGCCTTACAATCTTTACAAAAAGTCATCACACATCCTTCTTTCACAGAACCTCTACCGTTTATATCTAGTTATATCTAATTTTAGATATAACTTCATAAATTAGGTAACATTTTAATATCTCCCTGTTGCCCCGTTATCAATCCTTTATTATATTGAGGAATAATCAGTTGTCCCATTGTGCTTGAGCCCCCCTGCTTGTCAAATACAATCAGATCGGCCATAAAGACTTTAACAAATTCCTGCGTATTCTCTTGAATCTCTAAAAATCTGGATTTTAATTTGTTAAATAAAATTCGGTGTATACGATTTTTTTCTTGCTCTTCGTCCTTACACTCTTTTAATTTTGAGATAATACGAACGCCAATTTTAACAGGTTTTCCTTCAAGGTCGCTGGGATAATTAAATTCACAAATGATAGTTTTTTGGCTTTGCATGAACGTAAATCTAACATCTTGTACTCCAAATTGGTCAAGTAGTTTACCTATCTGCGCTTGACTTTTAGCCCAATTTACAGATGTTTTTGAATAACAATTTAATTTTTTTCGCATATTGTTCATACACCGCTATCTCCTTGGTCATCTGTCATAAATCCACTGTTAATTGACTTAAACCATTCCTCTCTCTTCTCTCGTTCTTTTGCTTTTTTGAGCCGTTCTTTTATGTATTCTTCTTGGTTGACGTAGGGCATAGGAATTTAAAACTCATTTTTAGCAAGGGCTTTAACATTAGAAAAAATCTCCTGTACCCGCCCAGTCTTTTCATTTTTTTCATGCGTTATTGTCGCGGAAAATTTCTTACCATTAACAGATTCATCATCCCATTTGACATCTTCCGAGGAAACTTCAACCCCGCCAACCGCCATCAAAATTTCATGGTAACCTGGAGAATTTCCGAAAAATAATACACTTCCAATGACCTCTACTCCTCGGTCAAAATTAAAATATTTTAATTTCCATAACCTAAAACTTCCTTTTCCCCCAGCGACTTCTCGTTTTTCAGGCGACCCGTCTACTGTAAAAATATATTCTCCAACTGGTATTCTTTGGTTCTTTGACGTGTTTGTTGTTTCTTCCATGATTTTATTCCTTTCTATGCGGTTTGAATTTATGGTGGCATTTTGGACATTCAACTTGATTTTTTAACATTTCTTCAATCTCTTTTTTTTCAGATTCAATCCTTTCTCGCTCTAATTTTTCTTTTAAAAGTTTAGCGTCATTTTCTTTACGGATTTTTTTAGCCTTCTCCTCGGCCTCTTTGCGTAACTTTTCTTGCGATTCTTTGGCTTTACGTTCCGCTTCTTGCTTCTCAGCCTCAACTTTTTTTCGTTCAGCTTGCAATGCTTTTTCCTTCTCCTCGGCCTCTTTTTTTAGCCTTTCATTTTCCTGTCGTATTTTCTCTCGTTCCTCGGCATCCGCTTTTTCTTTGGCAATTCGTTCATCCTCAATACGTTTTTCAATTTCAATACGCATAGCTTCTCTTTTGTTCTCTTCTCTAATTTCAACAAATTTTTCTTGTTTTTCAAGATATTCCTCGATAGGAATAATCAATGCCTTAAGAACATTTGCAATGCCGTCAATTGCTTTTCCTTCTCGTAAAGCCTGTTCTTTTAAATTCTTCCTTGCGTCTTCTACTGCAATTCGTTTTTCCCTTAAAAACAATCTTCCCGCTCTTGCCATTTGCATTTCTGCTTTTTGATTTTCATCAGTTACAACAATAGCCCTCGCTTTTTTAGCCCAATCATCAGCAATCTCAAAATAATTTTGGAAATTCTCAAGAATGAATTTTGCCTTTGATTGTTCAAGGCCACTTTCCTTGACAATAATTTGTAATTGATTTTCCATTTTTCTCCTTAAATTATTTTTTTAATAATTTCTTCTAACTCACAACAAAACATTTGTAACTCAATTTTTAATGCCTTAATAAATTTTTCATTACGTTCAACTTTAATGATAAAAGGTTTTATGGCTGGATAGTACGATTCAAATATCCACCATTTTCGGCCAGTAACAAGAAGATTCCCTTGAATTTGTTGAAAATAATCCATCGGAAATATCCCGCCAAGCAAATATTTAACGTGCGTTGAGATAAGGGGGCATTTAATTTCAAGACCGCCTTCCTTCCCCACTAGGCTATCAGGACTCGCTCCATATTTATAATCCCCATCGGCCAGACAAAACCCAACTTTTGAAATTTCCTCATTAGTAAATAATTGATAGAGATTTCTGGCTTCATTTTCCATTTCTTGGCCTCGTAACATATTAGCATTTTGATACGTTTCTTCAGCTTTACCGGCTACACATTCACCAGCTAACTGCCAAAGATATTTTTCTTTTTGTTTTGAGGGCTCTCCTGTCGTTGTGATTATTTTATCAAAATTTGAAGCTGTCGGCATACCTAATCTAGCCGCCATCCATTCTGGTGTGCCTTGCTCATAATTTATAATTTTCAATTCACCACCTCAACTTTTCTTTTTCCTTCAATAGCAACCAACGCCTTTGGATAATCAGATTTTAATATATCCTCTAATTTACCGACTGACATATATTGCAAAAATCTTTTTTCTTCCGCCCCGATTTCAACCAGCAATTCTTTAATTTTTTTTAATTCTTCTTCGCTGATTTTTTCTTGCGCTACCTGATTTCCATCGTTATCGTCAGAAGTCGGGATATTCCAAATCATACACATCAAATACCTCCAGGCGTATGATGTAGATGAGGCTTTCGCATGAATTGAGGTCATATTGGCATTTCCTTTAATTCCTTTTCCGTCTAATGGAACATCAAAATGATACGTTTCTTTATGCCCCAAGCGATGGACAACATCGGCACAGATACGGATATGTTCTAATTTTTCTGTCTGTCCTTCGTAGAAAGATATTGAAAATCCGTATTCGGTATAAACTTCTTTTGTCTGACAAATTATGTTACCGAGAGAAGCGTATTTTGAATGAGTTTGCGAATTTGTTAATGTTTTTGCAACAAGCACGATGTTTTTTTGAACAGTGACCATCGATTCGCTAAATGCTTTTTTAGCTTGATTCGCGTCCCATCGCTCTTGAAGCACCAATAATTTTTCAAGTTTTTCAAGATCAACCTTTCCTAATACAGCCAGCCGTATTATTTCCGCGGGCGATTCATCCGATTTTAAAAATAATTTTTTTTCAACTGGTTCTTTTTTAACCATTTGTTTTTTTTTCATTCCCCGCTTCCCTTCCTTCCTTTATTTAATTTTATTCCAAATAAAATCAACAATTTCTTTACCACTCGGAATTCCTTTTAAAATTGCGCCCCCTTTTCCGTCTGGACACGTTGTAATTCTTAACAATAATCCTTCTACGCCTATTATCGCTGTTTGATAATCCCAGTTATCCATTTTAATTTGCAATCCCATATTATTAATCTCCTTTCAACTTTTCAATTTCTTTAACCAAATTATTGATTCCTCTACCTTTAACCTGGCCAATAGGCTTCCTACCGCAAAACCATCCGGTGAACGGCCAGAAGTCTATTTGAACCCTATCAATATAAATTTCAATTAAATCCATTCCCATAAGACAACGGATACCATCTATTGCATCTAATTTTTTAATAGCATAATCACGTCGATGAGGTTCTTTAATTGACCGTTCCTCACTCTTCATTTTATTAAATACTTTAAATGCTTCGCCAGTATCGCCCAATTTTTAATTCCTTCCTAGTTTAAAAATCTTTTATCCTTTTATCTAAAAAAATTATTTTATATCAAATATGTTTCCATGTTTTTTTTAGGACAATTCCCTTTTTAAAAAGATATATCATCTCAACCCATTTTTAAAAATACTTTTCAACTCTATTGTCAACTGCCCTAACCTCGACTTGTGATTTCACCTTCCATGTTTGATTAACGTATACATCTCCATTCTCATCTTCAAAAATAATCGTCGCTTTACTGTTTAGGAAAAAATGGTGGGCAATAATTTTAAAATTAGATTGTTTTAATATCAGTTTTATGACGTTAGAAATTATGTGGTAGCGGTTCATATTAAATTTTCTAACAAAATCTAACCCAACAAGATATCCCCAAGTTAGAGTTAAAAAGGTATGCTTCTTTAGCCCAAAAGCAGAATGATGATACAGTGCAATTATGCTCTGACCCTAAAAGATGAGGCCCTCTTTTTTTCGCGATTATACGGTATCTAAGGCAATCCGTTGCCGATTGGGAATTATAAAGAACGTATTGCGACCCGATACCTATAACCAACCGGATATTCCCCTTCCCGTCTGAATATTTATGGTTTAGTTTCAATAAATTTTTTTTCATCTAAACTCCTTTCCTCAAACGCCTCGTGGATGGCTTGGGCTAAACTATCAAATATTGTCCATATTAAAAAATCTTCATTTGTTTTTGCATGTTGTGCAAATTTTTGATTCCTAGCAGTAACTTTTACTCTATCGAATCCTAAATGTTTTTTAATTACTGTCTCAATTTCCTCTACGCTAGGGATCGCGGGCTGACCAAAGTTTTTAACTAAAACATCTTGTATAAAACAAATCAATACACCAAATTTTTCGTGATATGCTTCTAACGTATAATGAGTTTTTCTACAATATCTTTGTACGGCATCAATAATCTTTCTCTCATCCAACGTACTCAACCCCATCGGCTCGGCGCGGGTGTTCCATACTTTAACAGCTTCTTTTTTTCCTAATTCACAGGAAAAATTGCCTGTTGAAGGTAATAAACATTTCCTTTCAGTACATCTTATTTGGTAAAAAATTTTTCCATTGCAATCAAACCCTTGTTCAAAAAATTTAGGCTTCTTACCGCAAAATGGACATTTTTTAAGTTCTTTACTTTCCATTCCGCACCTCTCTGCCTTCATAGCAAACAATCCCCTTGATCATCTGCTTCAGCATGTTTCAATCCACGCCCCTGCACGAGGGGCGACTCGTCTAAATTATCCATTTTTACACTCCTCACCTAAAATTTAATTACTTATTTATTACTGTTTTGTACTTAATCGGTAATTAAAATTTATTTTAAATTTCTGTTTGACACTCACACTTTTATTTATACCTAGTCGCTTCTAAAATAGGAATATTTGCTTCAGTCGGAATATAGACGACTGTTTTATTTACATCTTTTCCTGCAACATCCGTAATCCATAAATATCGAAGATATTGTTCATTCTCTTTAAGACTTTCTCCGATAATTTTATTTGCTTTAGCCACACCTTCAGCCCTAAGTACCTCCGCATCGGCTAACAAACCTGCAGAATCTTTTTTAGCTTGAGCCTCCTGAACAGCAACCTTTTTACTGTAATCAGCTTTTGCTAATTAGGCTTGCCCAGCTAAACCTTGTTCCCAAACTGTATATTGAGGCATAATTGACATAAATAATATTCTAAACACAATAAAAGAAATCATTATCGCAATTGTTACTTTTACTACATCAATCTCACCATCTTTTTTTCTAAACATTTTTTCCTTTATTTCTATTTAATTATTAAATATTATCCTGACATTCACAAACAATCTTTCCATCTTCACGCCAATCTAAAATTTCTTTTTTAGCATATTTTTCCGCTTCTTTGTCGGTCAATAAATGATTCCCATAAACATTTTTGCGTATAGTAGCGTAGAGTTCTTTTCGTGTTCCTTGCCTTCTTCCTGTCCCCCCGCAGACTTCGCACTCTTCTCTCGGAGGCGGGTCTCCCATAGCTACGGAATTCTCAATCGGAAAACCAAAAAGACGATGCACGTAATCAATTATGTTTAACATTTTATTTATCCCTTTCTTCGTATTCACTTTTTAAGTCATTCCAAATTTCTGGGTCATTGTATAAGTTTTCTAAAGATTTTTCATTCTCTGCGACCCCCATCGCTGCTAACCACGACCAAAATCCGAATTCGGGAGATTCACCTGTATGTTCAAAATATTTTAAGGACAATTTTTTTACGATGTTTTTCATCAAATTCCTCTCCTATAATTATCAATATCCTCGTCGGTTATTTCCCGCTCAAACATATTTCCGCTTTTTACCCCACGCGCCCACCCCTTAAACCTGAACGCTTGCACGACGCCGAACAACCGCAGAACAATAAAAGTTAGGGAATGAATAACCAGTCTCATCATTTTTTAACCATCCACGCTTTCAAGGCCGCGTCCTCTTTAATTATCCAAAGTTTTTTTTCTTTTAATTTTCTTTTAGTAATTTTCAGCGAATACAGCAAATCATCAAACTCTTTTTGAAGAGAAAGTACGTCCATTTCTGTACACGGGTCAGGGAACTGTTTTAAAAACCATCCCATAAAAGCACTTTTTTTCATCGGGTTATCCTCGCTAATTCCTGTTTTGTTTTTTTTAAATATTTATGCCCGTAGCCAACGAACATTTGTGAGTCAACGGCTTTAATATTTTGACGCTCCATTTTAAAATTTACATAGGCCAGTATATCTGCGGGTAATTTATTTGACGGAAACAAACCGCCTCGCCTGTAATTAAAACATTTTTTATATGCCTTAAGAGATTTTTGGAAGTCGGTCATTTTTTATTTATAAACCTTCACCATAAAATTAAGAATTTCTTTTTTGCACAAAAGGCATATTTCGTATATTTTTCCTTCTAATTGAAGCTTAATTGAATTTTCCAAAAAATTTTTTGTTTTTATTTCATTTTTACATCTGTCACAAAACAATTTTTCTTCTCTCATTTCCAACCTCTCATTCTGTTTTTGGCTAAAATATAACGAAGGTTTTGTTCCCAATTTCCGTTTAATTTCTGCTCTGCAGATGATAGCGACGCTCCTCCAGTAGGGCAGTAACGTTTCGCAAGGAATCCAATAAAATCCTCGCTTGATAATCGTTCAGAATTTGCAAATCTTTGACGGTTATTTCGGACAGTATTAAAACAAATCTTGCGGCAATCTTTTTCGCCCGAACAATGGACTGATCGTATTCCGTATGGAAATTGAGCATTTTTGCCTCCCTCTGTTTGATAAATAGCCGCCACAATTTCTTGGTCAGAATATGGGATAACGCCCTTTCTTACGTTTAAAGCGCCGATCGTTCGTTTTTGCTTTATCAAAGTGCCTGTTCTGGACACTTGGGAGAGGCTTCTCTCCCCTGTTTCCCCTGCTTGGGCAGGCCCGGGCTCACATCCCCTTGCCCCAATCGCAAACAAAACCATCAGGGCGCAAAGGAATAACGGGACAATAACGCCCAAGGCCGATTCAAAAAATTTAGGCTGCGCTTCATGGGCGTTCCGGTATACCAGTTTTAGCATATTGCGGATATTTGCCCGTTCCAAGTCCCGCCACTTTTTTTTCGTCATCAGATAATCTTCGGCAGTGTTCATTTTTTTTCATTCCTTTTTATCCGCTCAACAATCAATGCGGTTACGAGAGCTTTTATTGTGGTGTTTTCATTAAAAACTATTCGCCGGATTTTTTCTTTAATTTCATCTTCGATCCAAAAAATTATTCTTTTCATTTTTTCTCCTTTCCCTTATATAGCAAGTATATCATGTGCGTTCTGTCCTGTCAAGCAAAATTCTAAAAATATTTAAGCTGGCCGGCGGGAATCCCCACCGGCGGGGGAGAACCTTCCAGAACTCCCTTTATCAGCTTTTAAAATTGGAACTGGCAGGTGCAGAACGGTGCTAGACCACACCGTATGCGGACTTACTGCTCCTTTTACTTTTCTTACCAGTCCTAAAAAAATATATTGACATTTTAAAAATGTTTTGTAAAATAAATTTATGCGGATAAAAAATCGAAACAATAGCAGGATGGGAACGCTAGGCCTGAGCATTGCTCCCGCATGCCTTACCGTAGAAACTTTCATCTCACCGCCAACCATATACCCGGCAGTACTCCTTACACTCATCAGAACCCAATCGGGACACCGCACTAGTCTACTTTTGTAGAGGGGAGTACGGTAAGCTGTTTCCTTGTTTCGTGTCATTTTTTTCTTTCGCTCACTTTTTTATTCCCTTGAGCAGGGGGAGACTTTATCTTCCGCTCCCATTCCCCGACAGTACTAACGTAGTTAAATTTATTCAAAATTAAATCATGGATTTTTTGAGCATAAATTTTTGGTAAATTAACACTTTTACAATAAAAAAGATTCCTAAATTGCTCCCATTTTACTTTTTCAATCGTGTTTTTTAATTCTTGAACCTCGGGGATAGGCGGTACGCCAAAATTATCACAAACCAGCTTTGCTAAAACATCAGATTTTTCACAACAATGCAAAGAACCGTTTTTATCGAATAACTTTTTTACCGCGTCAAAACTTAAAGGACGTAATTTATTTTTCATCCCACTCTTCCTTTCCTTTTTTTTAGCTAATAAAAGACAGTTAAACAATGCTCTCTCATTAATCCCCATTTGCCGACTTTTTACAATTAAAGCACGTAATTTATTTTTCATTTTTTCCTTTTTTTCGGTTTAACCGACCATGCGGGATAAGCCCGCCATCGATATTTTTTATCAAAATTTTCTTGCTCTCGCAACATTCGGCTAAACTCTTTTTGTTTTTCTTTATTCACTGAACTCCGCGTCCCCTGTTTTATCCTACCAGCATTTATACTACGTCGCTCTATCTCACACAAAACTCTTGGAATATTTTTTTTATATGTTCTATCCCATTCATTCTTGCCACCCAATTTCGGTTTGGACTTCTTTGGGTTCAATTTTTATCGGCTTTTTTTTCGCCCAGTGCGGTAAAAATTGTTCTTCAATGGCATTCCCCGATGAGGGCATCCCGAATTTATCCAAAGAGTGAAGCGTATAATCCTTGGAGTAATTTCCCGTGTACGAATCAAAATTTATCAATATCCCGCAATTTGATTTTACGTTTGGAATTTGACTTTTGACAATCCTAAAATAAGTCGGATAAATCCCCGCCGATAAATTAGCTAGTCCAAACGCCGGCGAGATAGTGATCGCCGCCGTCGCCATTTTAGGAATATTACTCGTGCCATAAAAATCCGCTTGATCCGGCAATCCCCTGTCTTTCATTTTTTTAACCAGATGTGAAATCAAAATAACTGGAATGTCATAAAATTGGACAATGTCTCTAACTGATTTTAAAATTTTAGTCAATCCGATTATTTCTTTTTCACCGTCGGGTAAATCAAAATATTGCAGGTGGTCAATCACAATTAAATCAACGTTGAATGAAGTCATTCTTATAATTTTTTCTCCTTGCATTGTAGGCGTCATACTGTGAAAATCCGTTAACTCTATTTGCAACTGCTCTATTCCAAATCCTCTATTTATTTCCGCGGCATAAAAATTGTCCTTATATTTTTCCTGCCATTGCTCTAAAACCTTTGTTTCCACCTTATCCAAAATTGTCCCTTTAAGTTCCCCGTTTAACCATTTTCGATAGTCCATATCCACAAACCCGTTTTCCGTCCATCCGTTACCGTAATATTCATTGCGTATATCGTGCCATTTTAACCGGCGGATCGCGGCGCGATGACCACCTTCTAAATTAAATAAAGCCACTTTTCGGCCCGCTATGGCATTATGTCTGGCGATCATAAGACCGATCTCAGTTTTCCCACTGCCCGAATCCGCCCCAATAACAATCAAATCGTTTTTACGAATACCGTAAAACGCGTCATCTAAGGCCGCGATCCCGTACCAGCAAAATTTTTTAGGGTCATTTGCTTCCCGTTCCGCACGTTCTTCGGTAAAAAAATCTATAATGTTTTTCATATTCCGTTTAGTTTCAATCCACGCCCTTGAACGAGGGGCGAACCGCTTTATGAACTCTCTACTTCATCCAAAATTGGTAAAAATTTTTCACGTCCACCAGTAAGCACAACAATCCAGGCGGAAAATTCCAAAGCCTCTGCTTTAGTTAATTCTCTCGTTGGGGGCATTAAAATAAGAATGCCGGTAGAACTAATAGATACACCAAATTTATTTCCTTCCATATCGCTTTATTCCTTTCATATCCCCTCAAATTTTATAAATTTTTTCTCCTTATCCCATTCCGAACATGCCCTGCGGTATGCGGCTTTCCACGATTTCATTTTGTTTTTGCCTACCATCCAGCCATTCGACTCATAAAAGTCTATAAAGCGGCTTGGCTCTATATTCCCGTTTATCTCGAGTTTGTAAGCCAAAACTTCTTCTAAAGCTGGCGGTATAGATATATTGTTTTCCTTGTTTTCTTTGTTATACATTGTTCTGTTGTGTCTCTCCGTTGTCTTTTTGTTGTCCTCTCCGTTGTCCTCTCCGTTGTCCTCATTGTTGTTACTATTTTGATAGTCATTGTATTTAAGTATTGTGATTAAACGACTTGTGTTTGTTTTTTGTTGTCTTATTTGCCCCTCTATTTCGAACTCTAAAAGTAGTTTTTCTACATAACTTTCACTCATTTTGCAATACCCGACGAGCTTTCTGCGGCCTGTGATCAATTCTCCTCGGTGTAAATCAATAGGTTTTCCGTTCCAAACTATGCGATGATCTTTAAACGTAGCCAACAGGAGCAGTGTTATCCATAATTGTAAGCGTTTAGGGTTTTGGTATCCATACCAGTCAAAAATTTTGCGTTGTAAAATTATAAATCCAGGAGGCATGTTTTTTAAAAATAAAATTCCCCCTCGAAAGGATCAAACCTTTTTAGCCGCGAGGCAACGAGAGGGAATAAAAAAAGCCGCGAAGGTCGAAATCGTGGCTATTTATTAAAAATAAATTGATCATCGGTTTGTCCTTTTTGCCTCGCGTTATTTAACATGCCAAAATGATACCATCCCTATTTTTTTGTGTCAAGAACTTTTAGATATTCTCTTTTTTAAAAATTTATCACAATCAAAAGAATTCTTATGTTGAATTTTGGCTTGTAAAATTTGATTTCTTAAAAAACTATTGCTGTCTTTAAGACGATTTAGCTTTTGCTGTAAGTTATCAAATTCTATGGATAAACGATATCATCCATTTCGTCTTGGTCAACCGTTTCAAAGGTTTCCAATCCATCCTCTAAAAAAAATATAATTCGTTTTAACTCTTTTTCCATCAAGTCTAAAATTATTTTCATAAATTATTCTATCTCCCTAATTTTTTTTAACAATCCTGTCCCGTATTTTAATATTTTAATTTTTATGACGTCCCCTGCGGCCCCTGCGGTCCCTGCGACGGCCCATGCGGCCCCTGCGGTCTCTGCGACGGCCCATGCGGCGCCCCCTGCGGCCCTTGCGGCGGCCCTTGCGGCCATTGCGTCCCCTGCGGCGGCCGAATTTCTCGACGTATCATCTGCCAAACTTTTTTTTGCCGCGTCAATTGCTAACCAAGGACGTCTATCGTGTGGGTATTTATTTTCGAAAAAATCTATAACTTGTTCTGCTGCAAAAATTGCGTAGGCGAGATATTGCGGCCTGGCCATAATCCGGACGATCAGCCAGTTAGCCCAATCTAATTTTTGGGCGCGTATAAGATTTTCTACTAACTCTGTTCCGTCGGTGTCAGGATAATTTTCAAGAACCCAATTTTTTCCGTCGGCGCATGCATTTTTTTTATTAAGCCATTTTTCTGTTATTTTCATTCTTTCTCCTTTTTTCCGTTATTTTCATTTTTCATTCCTTTTGCCCATGCGTCGTCAACTGCGTTAAAAGTTTGTTCAGTAATTCCACATCATCCATTTCGTCCTGGTCAACCGTTTCAAAGGTTTCCAATCCATCTTCCAAAAAAAAGATAATGCGTTTTAACTCGGGTTCCGTTAAATCTAAAATTATTTTCATTTTACTCCCCCTATTTTATTATATATTTAAAAATATAATGATTTTAAAACGCGCTTTCGATTTTAAATTATTCTGTTTTTAGTAGATAATAATTTTGGTTTTTTTCGGCTTTTGAGATGACGACAGCCAATACCATCCTGGCCTCCCTTAAAAATGGATTTTTTATCCCGCTTATAAAAAGAGACTTATCAATACAATCAACGGCTATTTTACACGCCTCCAACAAATCCGGCGCCGCGGCGATAAGTCGGGCGTTGGCACATGCCATATCTACATCGATTTTAGGGGTCAAATTAATTGTATCGGCGATCCCCTGTCCATTTTTGTCGACAACATAACATGCCTCACCAATGTAGCTGACTGTTTTTTGACACAACATCCATGGGCCTGGCGTATATTTAACGGTATTGTTTTTCATTTTTTTCTCCTTATTTTAAAACAAACTTTCTGTTGATAGTAATTCTATCTCGTCTATTTTTTTCGATATTCGCTCACCATTTCTCAAAACACAAAGATACAATCCATTTTTTTTGTCCACTTCGCCGATGATTGCCATTTTTTTATTTGGTAATCCGACCGTCCAGCCAACTTTTAAAAATTTGTTTTCCATCTTATCTCCTTTAGCACCCCCGCCCCACTGGATTTCTCCAGTCGAGGGCGACGAACCGAGGCGGGGAATAGCGTCTTTTATTTTTATCGTTTTAAAATAATATCAAATTCCCACTCCTCACACCGATTTGGTGTAAATCCGCATTTTATTTTTCCCCTTAAAAATTTTCCGCTAATAATTTTATAACTTTTTTCTCCGTCGAAAAATCCTTGGTCTGCGAGGCAATTTTCTGCCGCCTCTAAAATCGTTTCCCCGTAATAAATAACTTTATGTTTTTTATTTTTTTTGGTTTTCATCTCGCCGCCCTCCTGTTTAATTATTTAACCTCTTTAATTTCGATGATTTGATATTTATCGCCAGTCAAAGAGTCAGTGTATATTTCATTGAGTTTAAAATTTACCATAGTTTGTCCCGTATATATCAATCCTTTTAACATCCCATCTAAGAATTTCCTTTTTATCTCTTTCATCTCGTCGCCCTCCCTTGGTGTTGGTTATTTAATAGACAATTCCGCTATGATATTTTTTGCCGTCGTGATCCCCTCCGCCATCGACATGGCATTCGCGGATTTATAAAAAAAACATGGTTCGCCTAAAATATTTTTGCACTCCCCGTCCGTCAATCCCGCGATACGGACGGATACGGGAGCTCGGCTGGTATACTGATAGTCCTGTATAGTAGCTGTGTATTTTGGATAATTTAAAATTATTTTTCTTTTCATTTCGCCGCCCTCCACGCCCCTGTTACCGTACGACGTGCCCGTGAGCTAAAAATTTGTACGGGCTATTATGTATTTTTATAGTATGATAATAATCAGTCGGATCCTCATATGCATCCCCGTTAATATTTAATAATCCTAAGGCTGAGGCTATGCATACGGCGTGTAACTCCGTGGTACTGTAGTCGGTTAATGTTTTTCGCCCGTCTATTTTACCTTGATAATTGGAGCATTTTTCTTCTTGCACTGTACATTTTTTCCCCAAATTAATGTCATGCCATAATTTTATGATTATTCTTTTTCCTCCACACCATGGATAATCATAGTTTGTTGTATTAGAGTACCACTCTGTTTTATTTTTAGAAATTTTCATCTCGTCGCCCTCCCTTGGTGTTGGTTTATTTAATCATTATCTCTGACCGGTATATATAAGCTACAGTATTTTTGTCAATTATTCCGTAAATTTTGCCCCATGTTGAATTAAATGCCGTGATAAAATTATCTGCTAACACGATTAATCTCTCTGCTGTTGGAGCAAAATTTATTATGTACCGTGATTTACCGCTAACAGATGGTAATTTATAATTACCGTGAGCGTCTATCCAATATGTTACGTATTTTTTCATTTCGTTGCCCCCCTCCTGCGTATCCGCGCCCGGCCCCGCTTGCCCTTGCCTATTGATCTACCACTATAATAGCACATAGTGTACACGTGTCAATAGTGATTTTGTTTATTTTTTGTCCCCTCACCGACGAGGATTTTTTTTTAAAAAAATAACTACCTTAATATGACACACAGTACACGGCATACACTAGTGTCTCTCACCTAGAGATCGCGCCTCCTAGCGGCATTTGTGAGCGATTTTTTTTGAGTTTTTTTTGAAAAAATTAAAATTGTTGATTTTTAAAAAAAATGTGTTATCTTATTCACATGCCACTTTTTCAAAAAAATATTCATAAAAAAATTTCCGGCGCCGATGAAAAAATTGTTGAGAATTTTATTCGCGATCACTGCACTGTTGGCCCCGGATTACTCGTTGACCGGACTATTTTTAGAAATCACCTTAACACAACTCTGGGGTATATTATGCCCTGGCCCAAAATTACAAAATATATGGCTAAATTTTTTGAGATTAAACAGATCGGATACCTCCCTGACAACGCCCACTACGGACGCCGTAGATATTATATTGGAGTAAAATGTAACAATGTTGCGTCTATCCGTCCAATATCTGCAGAGCTAGCGGCCAGATGTGCAGGAGGGTTTTTTGGAGGGAAATCTAGATTTTTGATAAAAAATAGTGAGAATAAAGAGGTTATGGATGTTACGGATGACAAGCAAGTTGACAATAACGATGATATAGTTAAGTCCTCGACGGTGTCAAGTTAACATAACCCCTATTATATGAAGTAAGTTATTGTAAAGTAACTTGTTGTGTTGCAATGAGTTAAGTAGACAAAAAGTAATCCCAGAGAGAGGGGGGGGAGGGGGCACGAGGATATTTGAAAATTATTTTTAATCCCCTCACCTTACCACTATTAAGAAATGAAACTTTAGGGATTGTGTAAAAATGGGGTGAGAATGGTGAACTAGGAAGGCCAGTTTGCTCTGTAGAATTCAATTGAGGCGAACGATTTCGTTAAAAGTGAAGGGAAGGTAAAGGGGGGGTGTGAGGAATGGCGTATGACGTAAAATTAGATATAGAATTTTTCAAAGAGGTTAAGGAGTTTGAAAAGACAAGGATGACGGTGGGTATTTTTTCATATAATGGTGGGGAGAAGAAGTTTCATATTTCGCGTGAACGAAAGCAAGGAGAAGGGTGGCGTTTCGAGAAATTAGGAAGGATCAGGAAGGAAGAAGGGGAGTGGATAGCTGGAATTTTAAGAAAAGGGATAGAAGAGTGGGGGAGTTAAATTGGGTAAGATAATGAAAAATATGAATTGGCATATATAGAAGGAAGGGGGACGCTCCGCGCATACTGTATAAAAATAAGAGTATTATAAAAGACTATAAAAGACTAACAATTTTTTTTGTTACTAGCTACTTGGATAGTGGATAATAGCGACGAGGCGTGTTAAGTACAGCGACGTGTCGTCGAGCCCGACGGACGCATAAAATGTTGTAAGCCATAGTAACTACACAGGAGTAGGAGAAAAAAGGTGATTAAAGAAAAGAAAGAAATGTTCAAGTAATGAACATAATCAGGGATGGGTAAGGATGAAATTTATAACACAAAAATATTGGGAGCGGAATCCGCCGATTGAGGGGAGAGTGGAAGGGTGGCATTGGTATTTCGGGGATAAAGATAAGCAGGTTGATAAGTACGGTCGGGATTTGGTAGAGTGGGGGGAGAAGTGGCGGAATTTGAGTAAAGAGGAGCAGGACGGATTTTGAGGGGAGATACACAGGGTCGTTTTTGCTATATCAATTATTTAATAAACCAAATTCGACACTGTGGGTTTTTGAGGGATAGGGGGTGTGGAGATGAAGAAGCCAAAGTTACCGAAATTTTTGAGGGACAGGATACGCAGGGATTGGGTGAGGAGACTATTTTGTGTGAAGAGATAAGGTATGGATTTTTAATTTTAAGTTTATTGACAGGGGGGTGTGCTTCTTTAAATTTTTCATCAAAGTATTACGTTTTACCTATGGATTACCAGGAAGAAGTCGGGGTGATATGGACGGAAGCGCTGTGGTATGTTCCGTTAAAATACAGGGCGTATTACACGTATAAAATAACAAAAGATAAGGAAACAAAACCGGCGGGGATACCGCAGACGAAGGACAGGGTAATTTACATTCCTGAGTATTTTTTACAGTATGTATACGAATTTTATTATCCAAGAGATTACAAAGCGATAATTGGGTGCGTGATATTGCATGAGATAGCGCATACGGAGTCGGGGTTACCGGACAATCCGATAGACAAACATTACCTTGTTGATTTGTATACGATTAACAATTTGATACCCGTTTCACATTGGAATAACGATCAGTATTACAGTGCGTTGGTGGTGGTAAACAATTATTGGTCGGCCCGTAAAGGGGCGGGTGGGCACGCTTTTAATGTTGGGTGGAATGTCGTGAATGCTGTTTCGGCGTTGACGCTGGGGGTTGGGTCAGTGGGAGATTTGTATGGAACGGACATTAATAAAAGGCTGGGAATGATGAAGAGTGATTTCCCCTTGATGAAATTTATTTTTAAAAGGAATAAAAATTAGCTTGACAATTTTTTTATGAGTTGTAAAGTTTTATAACTTATGGATGATCCCTCAAAAAGCAATAAATTTCTTCCGCAGTACAATCCTGCTGTACATATCCCAGATGAAAGTATTTTAAAAGAAATATTAAACGCCGCGATGGACGTCAGCGTTCTTGATAAAAAAAATTTAAAAGAGAAGATTGAGCATATTTTAAATTTAAGGATAGATAATGAATTGATGATAACGCAGCTTTTAAAAGCTGGAGTTGAGAACGATCAGATTGCGATTGAAGAAGCGGCGAAGATAAATAATAAAAGTAAAGATTCGTTGAGTGATTTAGTAAAGACCAAACAGTTGTTAGAAGGGTTGCCGACGGAAAAATTAAGCGTGAATTTTGAAGACCATCAATTTTCGATGGAACGTTTGAATAGAATGAAAAGTTCAGTGGGAGAAATGAATTGAGTGTTTTGACGGAAGATAAAGTTTTATCGGCGGAAGAAAGAAGTGTCGAAAGAAAGAGGGAAGAACTCAGGCTTACGGGGAAAGACCCATTTCTTTTGTTAGAGCATGGATTCTTGACGATAAAGACGAAGAACGAAGGGTTAAAAATATTTTTTCCTAATTCGATTCAGCGTCGATTTATAGAATTGGTTAAGAAAGTTTTTTATAGTGGAAAGCCGGTGAGAGTACTGATCCTTAAAGCCCGACAGGCTGGGATTTCCACGGTGATAGAAGCGATTATTTATGCGTTTACTTCGAGGATGAAAGGGGTTAATGCCTGTGTGGTGTCGGATGATTTAGACGGGTCAAATTATATTTTTGAAATGCAAAAATTATTTCAAGAATATTTAGATGAACATTTAAAACCAGAAATCAAACACAGTAACGAGAAAAAACTAGAATTTTCTGGTTTAAATTCTCAAATTTTGATAGATACGGCGGACAATCAAAATGTTGGCCGTAAGTTCACATTCCAGTTCGTGCATGGGACGGAAGTAAGCCGCTGGGTGAAATCTTTAGAAGAAATCATGTCGGGATTGGGACATGCTGTTCCGTTCGCTGGAGGGACGATGATATTTTTAGAGACGACAGCTAATGGGTATGAAGAGTTTTATGATTATTGGATTAAAGCGATCAATGGGAATTCAGATTGGATTCCATTATTTTACGCGTGGTGGGAAATTCCAGAAAATATTTTAATGTTAGAGGAAGGGTTGTTCTATCCGATTGAAAACATCAGGTTCGTAACGCCGATGGAAAAGGACAATTTTTTAAAGAGTGAAGCGCAATTAAAAAAAGAGTATAACTTAACGGATGAACAGATAAATTGGCGGAGATGGGATATTGTCAATAACTGTTCCGGCAATTTGAATAAGTTTAACGAAGATAATCCGGCGTGCTGGCAGGACGCTTTTGTGGCGACGGGTAACTTATTTTTTGATAGAGACGCTTTAAAGAGGCAGGAAGTTAAGAATTGTTTAAAGGTCGCTGGGATTGTAAAAGAAGAGTTTCGTTATGTGTTAAGAGAAAATCCGTTGGGATTATTTAAAATATATGAATTGTCTAAAAAAAATGAACAGTATATTGTCGCCGGCGATCCCGCGGAAGGGTTAGAGCATGGCGATAAATCAGCGGCGATAGTGATAAATAAACGAACGAATAAGACGGCGTGCGTGTATAACCATAACATCCCGCCCGACAGGTTCGCTTTGGATTTAAAATTATTGGGACATTATTACAATGAGGCGATTGTAGTTTGTGAAAATAAAGGATATGGATACGCCGTGAATCAGGATTTGTATAAAACTTACGGGAAAATTTATCGGAAGTTAAAAACAAAAACGGGAGTTAAAGAACAAACGATGGAACTTGGATGGAATACGAATCGTCTAACTCGCCCCCAGATGTTGATGCAGTTTGCTGAAGAGATAGCGGAAGAGTCAACGGAATTGTTAGACAGCGATTTGATAGGGCAATGCTGGACATTTATTAACAATGCGCAGAGAGGTCAACCGGAAGCGGAAAAGAGCAAGTGTGATGATTTGGTTTTAGCGCGGGCGATTGCGGGACAGGTAAGAGTTGAACAGCCGTATAAAGAAAAATTCGTGCCTCAAAGACAAGTTCAAAGATTCAGGGGGTTATCTGGGTACTGAAAAATATGGGAATGAATGTTCATTAAGTTTTATCGAAATTATAATAATTATATGTATTTTAATTTTTATTTTAAAAATAATTTAGATGATAATGTCTAAAGTTACAGTTAAAGCAGAGTTCATACCTTTAAGCGATATGCTTATAAACAAAGTAAAAATTTTTGAAGCAGGTGAATTTAATTTTGTGCAATTTTCGTTATCTAAGCCTTTATTAAAAGATGTTTGTTATGAATTGGAAGTAATTTTAAAGGAGAAAGATGTCTGAAGAAGAAAAAACAGAACAGTCGCCAATTCAGCCTGATAACGGAAAAATTCCAGATTACCCAAAAGAGCCTTCTGATTTCAAGATAGCAGAAATATGGATTAAAAAAGGACAGTTGATAATTGAGGCTCCGGCGCAATGGTGGCAAGACCCTATTCGTTCTCTTGGGATTTTAGAATGGTGTAAGGATATTGTAAAAAATCCGAAGCCGCAGAAAAAAGAAGAAAATAAAGTTATTCCATTCTCTGGCGGGGTGATGAATTTTGTTAGGAATGGATTTAGAAAAAGAAAATAAGAAAAAATATGGAAAAGTCTAAACAAGATATGGAAGACAATTTAAGAGATTTCATTATTCGCGAAGTAGATGAATCGATTGCTCATCAACAAGGACGAATTTCTGAAGTTAAAGAATATTCTAAACGTTATGAAGCGAAACGTTCTATTTCCGGTTTGTTGGGGTGGGGTGATAACCCTAAGAAAAATCCTAAAAATGAACCATGGCGCGGGTGTTCTGATGTTGGAATACCTATTGACGCTTTTACGATTGAAGGATTGCTTCCTAGATTTCTAAAAGTTTGTTATGGTTCAAAGCCGATAGTTTGGATAACGGGAAAAGGGCCAAGTGATATTCCTAAAGCCCCGATTGTTCAAGAAGCGATGAACTATCAGTTGACCAGAATGATGAAAATTTATCGAAGAATGAAACTTATTTTTAAGACAGTTGTTATTGAAGGGGACGGATATGCTAAATGTGTTTGGGAAAAAAGGACAAGACCGTTTAACCGGATAACTCGTTATTTAAAAGACCCGAGGACAAATCAGCTGATTCCTGATCCTTCTACTGGAAAACCGATTGAAGTTAAATCGGATTATCAGCCAGAACCATTAGACGAATTAGGAATAATGCCTGAAATGGTTATTGATGAAGAGCAGCAAGAAAAAACCGTTTATGAAGGGCCGATGATTTATGGCCGGACAATTAAAGAAATTGTTATTCCTAAGGACGCGGATAGTCCAGAGATTGAAGAATGGCCTTGGATTTGCGATGTTTACGAAAAAACTTTTGATTGGTTGGTGAGGAGAAAAGGGGATATTCAAGATGGAAAATTTAAAAATGTGGATAAAATTCATGAATATATGATTGCTAAAGCCTCTGATCATAATAAAGCCATGCGTGAACCGATTAAAATTTATGAATGGTATGGAAAATACGACATTGACAAAGATGATAAAGATGAAGAAATAGTTGCCTTTGTTTGTCCAAAACATAAAATTTTACTTGGATGGATGTTGAGTTCATTCTCTGTTCGTCCGTTTTTTCATTATCAAATTATTCCCATGGAAGGGAGTCCTTATGGAAAAGGTGTCCCTGAATTTTTAATTGGGATGAGGGATATGATTGACGCCGTTTTTAACCAGATGATAGATAGAGGTTCAATTACCAATAACCCTCCGATTTTAACGCCTCCAGATCACGAAGAAGAACTTAATCCTTTTGGGCCTGGGATAAAATGGAAAACCGAAAATCCGAATGGGTATAAAGTTCTTGAACTTCCAAAATCGGAACAGATTGAATTCGCTAAAATGAATTTTCTTTTAGGGATGGTTCAGAAACTTTTTGGAGTTATGGATTATGCTGTGAGTGATACTGGCGGCCTTGCTTCCAATCGAACCGCGTCAGGCATTGCAACGGTTGTTGGGGAAGGGAACATAAAATTTGACGATATGATTCGCGCGTTACAGGATGTGAATGAAGATTTATATGAGTTTATTGTTGACCTTAATTCTGAAAATCTTGAAGATGATTTTATCTTTCAGTTGACGGAACAAAAAGAAAATCCGTTTAAATCGATAAATAAAGCTTCGTGGGCAGGAAATTTTGATTTTGAATCTGTTGGGAATTCAATCAATATCAATCGTCAGTTAGAGCAGGAGCGGGCAATTCTCGCGTATAGAACAGTTGTTGATTCTTTTGGTAAAAATCCAGCGATTAGTGAATTGACGATGTTGGATGTATCTAATAATTTGATGAGTGCCATTGATGTAAGGAATATCAGGTTAAACACTGAAGAGCAAATAATGCAAAACAAACAAGCGGTGCAGGCGGCGCAGGCGCAGGCGCAACAAGTTCAAACGCAGTTAGAAATGGCTAAACTTCAAGGAAAGGCGGGAAGCGGCGTTGCTGTGGGGGCTTGAATGGAATAAAAAAAGGGTTGAGGCGGCAGCGGAAGCAAAAGAAAAATTTAGTTCCTGGTTAGAAATTTCTAAAAGTCCAGGATGGAAAATTTATGAAGAAATTTTAGAAAAAAAGATAGAAGCATTTCGTAGTAAAATAGAGAATGGTTTGGATTTGACTGGAGAAGATTTAAAACGTTTACAACTTGGATTGCAAATTTATAAAGAAGTTAAAAAAATTCCAAAACAGTTAGAAGGGAATGCAAAATTGGGAGAAAAATTATGATGATTGATATGGGGCATAAGGTGGAAAATTATGATGAGACAATCGCACCATCGGGGAAGAAAGATAAAATGATGTACCCATCCATACATTTAAGTCATAATATCCTTGAAGAGTTGAATAAAAAAAATGTTGGAGACATGTGTCGTCTTGAAATTATGGGGAAAATTGTTTCAAAAAGCGAGAATGATTCTGGTAAAGAGATGACGATAGAAATCCGTAAGATGGGGTATTCAGGGAAAGGGGAATCGTCAAAAGACGAGTATGACAAAATGACTTCTGAAGATAAGGATAAAGAAGACGAAGCGGATGTAATGGAAAAAAACGAAGATTGAGCGTGATCGAATGACCTTAGAAAAATTTATCCAATATCTCGCTGACCTATTGATTAAGAAATTTACTGGAAGGATTAGCATTGATGTGCATAAAGGCGATATTTCTAAGAAGGTAAAGCGTGGGGTTACAGATGAGGTAGAATGAAAGATATAAAGACAGAAGTAGATAAATTTATTGAAGAATTTAAAAATTCTCCTGAGATAGAGAACATTAGGCAAGCCATTGCTATTACGTTGGGTGATGAGAATAAATTAAATTTAGAAAATATCAAATTGGTTGAGAAAAAATTAAATCAATGGTTTAAATTCCGCTTGTATTCTATGGGAAGAGTAATTGAAAACCTTGAAACGATTTCTGAAAAGCATGATTTTGGGTATAAATTAGGAGTTGGATATAGCGTAGAAGCAAAAAAGGACAAAATTAACATTGGGAGATATTTGCTCCATCTTCTTTTAATCATTGAAAGCAAAGACAGGGAGATTAAAAATTTAACAGCAAGTGTTCAAGCGGAAAGAATGAATTATCTTGAAATGGAAACAGCAATAAGTGATTTCGTTAATGATGAAACAAATCCTGAAGAATTTAGAAAAAAGTTTTCTAGATTTTATTGGTTACTGGAAAGCATGGAAGGAAAACTGAGGCGTGGGCCGAATGAAATCTTTTAAAAAAATTTCTTCATATCAAAAAATTAAAAAACATAGAGATCAGTTATGGGATTTATATGTTTTAAAATGTAAAAAAATAATTTAGTTTAGCGCACCACCGCTTTAAGCGACGGCGAGTTGACAGGATAAAACCTGTTGGCTCGCCGTTTTTTTTTAACCCGCGATAACCTCATTTGAGAATCGCAAACAAGGAGTGAATCATGGCTGAACAGCCTATCACAGTTGAAACAGAACCAGTAATCGTTGAAACAACCCCAGAATCCGTTCAACCAACGGTTGATTGGGAGCAGGATGATAATCCATATAAAAAGCGTTATATGGACAGTCAAGGACAAATAACACCATTGGTAGGCAAGCTGCATGAATTCGCGGAATACGACCACAATACAAAAACATGGAAACCAAAATCCCTTTCAACGCCAACGCCTAAAAAAGAAGATGATTTTGAGGAAACGTTAAAAGGGTATGATCCTGAATTTGTTAAAGCGTTCAGTGGTTATTCCAGAAAACAGGCAATGGAAGTTTTTGGCGAACAAAATAAAAGACAAGAAGAATCCGCTAAATACGTTTCCGAGACTACTGCTTCAAGAAATAAATCAATGGAAGAATTTGGGGATGAATTCGATTTTGTTAAAGGCGGGAAGATAAACCCTTCTAGTCCTTTATACAAAGTTGCTAATGTGATATTTGCCAATAAATACGTTCAGTTAAATCCCGATGGAACTCTTCATAAATGGACGAATACTGATGGAGAGTATCTTGCGGTAGCAGAGGCTTACGCTTTATTGTCGAAACAAGCTAAACAGCAGAATTCAGATAAAGGGAAGTTAGCTGCTATTCAGGGAAAAGGTTCTAAAGCGTCTGGAGTAAAGAAAAATTTGACGTATGAAGAATACTCAAAATTATCTTCAGATGAAAAAGATGCTCACGATTTAGCACAAACAGGAGGATAAATATGTTTAATTTTTTAAAATTCCTCTTCTATTCTTTAAGGAATGAAAGAGGGGCAGAAACCTTGAATAATATGGGTTATGATTCAGGGGCTGGAGTATTACAAAATGCTATTCCCACGCACTGGGCAGATCGGTTGCGTGATGACGCAATCAATCGAGCTTTTTGGGGTAGTACATTTGAAGGAAAAGAAGGGTCTGGAAAGCCGATTATCGTTAATGAAGATTTCACTAAAAAACCAGGAGACACAATTAAGTTCAATACCGTTTCTGATGTTTTTTCTGCTGGTGTAGTTGGTGAAAATGAATTAACAGGGAATGAAGATCAGTTAGCTTTAGGTCAATATACTTTAACGGTTGAGTGGATTCGTAACGCAATTGCGTATACAAAGGTTGTTGAGAAAAAGCTTAATTTTAGTATCGCTCAAACAATCCGAAGTAAATTGTCTGATTGGTTGAAAAGAAAAATTGATACTGACTTGACCAAAGAATTGTTAGCTGATTCTTCTAACACGATGTACGCTGGGAGCGCGACAACTTTAGCGTCATTGGGAACAAACAGTCATTTTGGGACTGAAGAGATTGATCGTATTAAGTTAGCTCTTCAAAGGACAGCCATTCCTATCCGTTCAGAAGGCCCGAACGGACAAGAAGAAGAATTTTATGGTTGTGTAATTTCTGAAATTGACGAGTATCATTTAAAAGGTGATGCGGTTTGGCAACAGTCTCAAAGAGACGCTGGCCCTAGGGATTATATGAAAAACCGTATTTTTACCGGTGCACTTGGAATGTATAACGGCGTGATTATTTATAGTATGAAGGCTAAAAAGTCCGCGAATAACATTTTAGGAACACCGTTAAGACCTGAAGCCAGATTGTTGACGACGGTTACATCTAGTTCGACGACTATCGATTTTGATAGTTCTACAACGAAGCAGGATTTAGGTGATTTCTTTTCTTCAACTGGAACAATCACGATTGACAGTGAAGAAATCGTGTACACCAGCATTACTGCTGGTGGGGTAACTGGCTCTACTTATCGTTTTGCTGGTTTGACCAGGGGGGCAAACGGGACAACTGCCGCCGCTCATACCGCGGGGGCATTGATAACGCAGCGTAACGTAGCGACGGTAATAGGGTTTGGCGCTGAGATCGCTGTTCGTGGTTGGGGGATGAAACCTACTCCTATCACGGAAGGGAAAGATTATAGATTCCCTGATGGTTCTTATTTTGAAAATGGGTTAGGTGTTGCCGCGGTTTATGGCCAGCAAACGATTAAGGATAGCGCTGGATCGGCGGTCAATTTTGTTTTGATGAAAACTTATGCTGATAATCCAATTAGTATCTAATCATAAAGGAGAACAAAATGAAAAAGTTAATTGTTTTATTCTTTATGGCAATGGTTGGATTCAGTTTAATTTCTTTAAATGTTAATGCTGATTCAACCAGAACCAAAAAAAAGAAATCAGGAGTCGCGGTAGATGAAAACAAAGTTATTACGTCTCATAGCGGGACTTTGTATCGAATAAGCGGGTTTGCCGCAGACGCAAACGCGACTTATTCTGTGCATGACGCGAGCAGTGTCGGGATAGATGGCGCGTCAACACAGGGTACCAAAGAGAACGTTCTAGGCGAAGGAGGGGAAGCTACGCAATATGATTCATTTCCTACTTTTGATTTTGGAGAAGAAGGAATTCCGTTCGTCGATGGTTTGATTATTATGACTTCAACGGCGACAGTGCACGTTGTTTATGATTAAATCTAATAATTAGGGGAAGGGTAAATTACCCTTCCCCTTTTTTAAGTGAGGGGATAAATGAAAAAAATATTTTATTTTATTTTTATGTTTACGCTATTTTTCCCTGCGTTTGTTTTTGCTGATAGAGATAACTCAACTATAGCGACTTATAAGACCAGTCAGTTAATTAAGACAGGTAATGGAAAAATTTATTCCGTTAATTTCATCGCTACCGCGGCTAATGGAAATTTTATTATTTATGACGGGACTTCATATACCGTAGCTACGGATGATCCTGTAAACGTAAAATCCGAAGGGTCAGAGGCGACTTCTGGTAATAGTCAATTCAAAGATTATACAAACAAGCCGATTCCATTTACGACGGGATTATATTTGACCGTTACGAACGGATTTGTAACTTTAAATTGGGAATAATGTTTAATCCTTTTTTAATAGCTTTTCTTTTTTTATCGCCAATCCTTTTTTTATCTCCGAGCGTGTTATCGATTGCCGCTCTTCAGTGGTATCAATTCGGGTATTTCAGTTCCAGTATAAATTTATTCCAAGTCCAATTTTTTATGTATGGAATATTTTTTTTAAGTATCATTTCGTTATTTGATAATCCGAAAAGACTTTATCAAGATGAATACATAAAATGGTTTTTGTTGTTGGCGTTTATTAATGTGTATTCCCATCCAAAAACAATCAACTCTTTCTTAATCGTTTTTTTAGGTTTTTTACTTTTTTATCTTGTATCCGTTTGTTTTGACCAAAAAAGCGTTAAAAAAGTTTTTATTGCAATCGCTATCGTAGCGTCTTTAAACACGGGGTTTGCCGTTTTACAAGCGATGAATATCCATTTGATTTATCATCCATCCCCTACGCATGAGGTAATTGGGTTGATGGGATATAAAACACATCTTGGAATATATCAAGCGTTGGCGATGCCGATATGTTATGCGTTGAACCCCTGGTTAATGGTTGTCCCGATGATTGGCCTTTTATTGTCTAAGTCTGGGACTGCTATAATCCCAGCGATAATTGGGATGGCTTATTTTTTTAGAAATAAAATTTTTAGTAATTCAATTTTGATTTGCGTTGCAGCAGCTTGTTTTTTGGTTTTAATAAAAAATTTTCATAAATTTATTCTTCGTTTTGATGTTTGGGGAGAATCGTTAAAAACGATCAGCCAACATTGGGTTACAGGATACGGGTTTAATGTTTTTAAATATATTGGGCATGATTTAGAAAAAAAAATATATACCGATTCATATAGTATTTATTTTGATGTTACTCATTGGCTTGGTGTTGGCGGCCTGATAGTTATTTTTCTGTTTCTTAAAGACAATTTTTTTAAAGTAAAGATGGACGATAACTTTGGAAAAGCGTTGTTTTCTTCTTGTTTAATTTTGGCGATAGTGGGGGTAGGATACAGTTTCATGGATTATCCGAGATTAGCGGGGACAGCGATCATTTTGTTTGGGTTGCTTGGGATTTATAATAAAGAAAAGGAGTCTTTGTTTTTATGAAAATTAGGTATGTCGGGGGGAGGAATCAAGGCGAAATATGTTTTGCAAGGAAAGACTATTTTTTTACGAAAGATAATAATTGGACTTTGGATATCAAAGAAAAAAAGGTGATTGATTACATCTTTAGTCTGCCTAACAGGGTGCATTTTGAAATTGTGATGGAAGAAGAAAAAACGGAAGAACCCATAAAAAATGTTGATGTTCCACGTGAAACTATCCTTACTCCAATAATAGAATCATTGAAAAGGGGACGAGGAAGGCCTAAAAAAGGAGAAAAGTAATGGCTAAAATTTTATTATCGCCGGATGAACAAAGATATTTAGCTGACAGCGAATATCTTCAAAAAGAAGTATCAAAACTTGAAGGGCAGAAATCTAAACTTATACAGGAAAATAATTTAGCGTCTAAGCGGATTTCAGATTTGATAGAGGAACAAATAGAAATTGAAAAAAAATCAAAAGATGTTGTTTTTAAAGCTAAGGAAGAAGCAGGGGAGATTGTTTCTCTCGCGGAACGAAAATTGACAGCCGCTAATTTAAAAGAAGCGGAGGCAGTTGAAAAGGTTTTAATTTTAAATGAAAAAATTAAAGAAGCTGAAAACCTCATTAAGTCGAATGATGGTTTACAAAAAAATTTGGTTATACAGACAGCGGAATTGAAGGGAAAAGTTTTTGAATTGAACGAATTGGCAAAAAAAATAAGAGAAGTGGCTGATACCTTATAAGGAGTAAAAATGAGCGTTTCATTTGGATTAGAATTCAGCGATATTTATACTCGAATTAAAGATTATGCCAATATCAATAAGGTTACAAGCGCAGACACAAAAGCAAAGCGGGCGGCAAACGACGCATTGCGTTTAATTTCAACTTTACGGGATTGGAAACAATTAAAACGTGAATCGACTATTACTCCAACAGCTTCAACTCAAGCATATACTTTAACTTCAAATTTCGATCATATTCTTTCATGCTGGTATATTTCCAATGGGAATAGAATTCCTATTGATGTTGAAGATGATGATGAGTGGGCGGAAAAAAGCGATAACGATACCGACGGGACTCCTTCATTTTGCCGTATCACGAAAGTTGATGGAACTCAAAAAATTCAATTCTCCCCTCGGCCTTCAGGGTCTTTCGTTAGTCAATACACGACGATCAGTTATGATTATATAAAAAAAGTCATTGAATTGTCAGGAGATACTGATGTTCCTGAAATCCCAGATACATCGTCTCAATTAGCCATTGTTTATCTTGCTGTATCTGATTTATTAGGGAAACAAGGGGATGAAAAAGGGATGACGACTTGGGAAATGAAAGCTATGAGAATTTTAAATGCTATGCATAAAATTGATGATAAGGGAAAAGGGGAAATTTCTCGATTAGGTCGGCCTGTAATCCCAATAAATGAATCTCGCGGAATAATGATAAACGATTATTGATAAAAGGTAAAAAAATTGATACGTCAAGCTATAGCGGTCATAGATGACTGGTCGGGGGGGCAAGATACTAAAACTCCGATTATTAAAATGGGGCTTAATAAAAGTCCCAATATGAGGAATTTTCATTGCGCGGGGTCTATCAATCGTCTTATAAAAAGAGGGGGATTTTCAAAAATCAATTCAACGCCAGTTGAAACGGATAATTTAGATGTATTTTATCCCCCGGGATATCAAACATTAGATCATAGTTTAAGAGATACCGCTTCTAACACTCAAATCTCACAAGGCTTTAAGTGCAATACTTCCGGCCCAGTTACAAAAATAAGGTTATGGCTTAAAAATACAGGCACTCCAGCAGGAACAGATACAATCACGCTTACAATCCAAACTAATTCTTCAGGACTCCCTTCTGGTTCAGCCGTAACGAATGGGACAGCTACTGCCGTTGATATTTCAGATACCCTTACTACAAGTTACGCTTGGGTAACTTTCACCTTCGCGACAAATCCTTCTTTAACCGCAGGCACTCAATATCATCTTGTGTTAAGTGGCGCGTTTACAATAAGCAGTTCAAATTATATTTTATGGGGAGCGGATAATTACGACATAATTTATCCAGATGGGACAATGAGCGTTTATGATGGGACAACGTGGACAACTGAAATTCATGACGCTTGTTTTGAAGTTTATATTACGGATGGGATTCGTGGGGATGATGGAGAAGCCTTATTCGATTTTTCTTCTAAAAATATGCTTTTAGGAATATTTGGCACACAGTTGTATAGAATGGATAAAAACGTGGTAGGAACGCCGGATGGGGTATGGGACGCGATTGGCGGGGGGGCGGCATGGGATTCTTATACGAAATTAATGCTTCATGGAGACGGGACAGATGCTTCTACTACAATTACTGATGAAATAGGAAAACCCGTAACGGCGGTTGGAGATGCTCAACTAGATACTGCTCAAAAAAAATTTGGAACGGCTTCTATATTATTTGATGGGACTGGTGATTATGTAACTGTTTCAGATAGTGATGATTGGTATTTCGATACAGGCGATTTTACGCTTGATTTTCAAGTAAGATTTAATTCAACGTCTGGAACTCAAATATTTATATGTCAAACTGCGGCAGGAAATCCATACTGGAGATTGGCAACTACAAGTAATATTATTACATTTACAATGGAAAATGGTGCAACTGTAATTTCACATGCAAAATCATGGACGCATTCGACAAATACATGGTATCACGTAGCATTAGTAAGATATAACGGAGTATTTACGACTTATATAGATGGAGTAAGCTTAGGTTCAACGACTGATTCAACTTCTATCCCAAATATTTCCGCTGCTTTGCTAATCGGCGCAGATACGGCAAATTCTCAATATCTAAATGGATGGATGGATGAGATACGAATTTCTAAAGGCATAGCCCGTTATACGGCAAATTTTACTCCTCCAACAGCGGCATATTCTGCGGACATTTTAGCAATTACTTCGTCTCGTTACTGGACGTTTGGGGATTGGCAGTCAGGGAGAGCGTTAATAAATACGGATATTGGACTTTACACATACACGGGGACAGGAAACGCTTCGGTAGTTTCAGCTGCTCCGTTAGGTAAATTTTTTATTATATGGAAAAACTATTCTTTTATTTTTGGAATAAGAGGTAGTCCAAATCAAGGGCGATATTCTACTCTTTCAGATTATACAGCTTGGGGAGCGAGCAATACTCTTAATTTTGACACCAATGACGGAGATATTATTACTGGAGTAAGGATATTAAAAGGGAAACTTTATGTTTTTAAACGGTATTCTGTCCATCGGGTAACTTATCTTGGTTCTAACCCGACTTTTCAAGTTGATCAAGTTTTAGGAGTAGGAACGCCAGCTCATTATTCAATTAAAGAAGTTGATATGGGTGGTGAAATAGGGACAGTTTTAATTTTTATTACGACAGATAAAAAAATAGCGATATTTGATGGATATGGTCTCCAAATTTTGAGTGATCATTTATCAGAAGAGACAAATGACCTTTTCGCGTCCGCCGATGACCAGCCGTTAAGTTTTTCTGATATAAACTTAATCTATTCAGATTTATTCCATGCCGTAGTCAAACAAGATTCTTATGAATACATTCTTTATTGTGTTTTGGGGAGCGATACATCAGTAAATTATGCTTTTGTCCTTGATTATAGAACGGGAGGAATTTATCCGTATGATGGACAGATATTTAATTCTTCAATTTATGTTATGTCCACAAATAAAGCTAAAATTTTATATGCGGCTGGACGGGAAGGATATCTGTTTCAAATGGAAAGTGGAAATTCCGATAATGGTTCTAACATAAACGCGTATTGGGTTTCAGGAAAAATCAAACCAACGTTGGTAAGTTTAGCTATGAGAATGCTTCAGCTTGGAATAAATTATAAAGAAATAACCTTTGGTTCAACGTTAGATATGAATCTTCAATATCGTTTTGATTGGAATGTATCATGGTCGGAAACGGAAACATTTAGTTATGACCATAATGACGAATTAGCGTTTGGGAGAACAACATTATTTGATATTGGGACAGTTGAAAACATGTTTCAAATTAAAATAAAAGATAATTCATCTAACCCTGCTCCGACAATTTATGGGATTGATTTATATGGAAACCCGTTAGGGCAAGACGTGCAAACAAGGGCGGTGGTTTGAATTGAAAATTGAAGATTTTTCATTTTCAGCTAAATTCCGAAAAGAGACAGACCTTCTTGATTTCGTTAATGACGTAAAAAATATCGTTAATTTGGGTAGATACCAGATGAGGGTATCTACTGATATTCCGACGTGGACGGGGGAGGGGGGGGAACATTTATTATATATTTCCGGTACGGTTAGAAGATTATATTTTTATGATGACGTAAACTCAACGTGGCAGTATTTAGAATGGAATACTTCGGGGTTGGCTCATTCAACGATTGTAGCAACGGCGCAGTTGACTGCGCAGGCTGGGGATATTTTGGCAACGACGCTTTATACCCCAGCGGCGGCGGGATTATTTAAAATAAATGTATACCACATTTGTCATACTGCCGGTGCGGCAGGAACACTTAATACACTGATAAGTTGGACGGACGCAGTGAGCGCGAAAACTCTTTCGCCGGCGTCGGATATTACTTTAACTTCAACAAATAATGGGGCGACAGGGAACGCTTTTTTTAATTCAGCGGCGGCGGGGATAACTTATACTGCGACGATAACCGGCGGGGCTGGAAGTCCAAAATACAATCTTTACCTTACTCTTGAACAGCTTGTATAGTGAACAAAAAATATTATTCAGAAATGTTAAATAAGGGTAGGCTAATGCCTATCATTATTGACGGGAAAATGCGGGGGTTTATAACATTCTACCTTACGAATGATGAAAATAAATACGTAGAAGCTGACCCGTGGGCGGTGTTAGATGATGAGCCAGATGGAAAAATATTTTATATAGCGCAATTTTTAACGGATAAAAGTCGAGAGAATTCAAGAATATCTTTTGATAATTGGGGAAAATTTAAAGCCCATATCTTTAAAACATTCCTAAACGTAAAATTTATTAGATACAGAAGATGGAATAAAAAAAGGAGAATTTAAAATGGCAGAAAAATTCACGGTACAAGTATTAAACGAAAAAGAATGGGCTACTTTACCTTACAGTGGAATTTCAGATTCTCTTGGGATTGCTGACCCTCACAAAAACTTGGCTTTTGTCAGAGACACGGGAAATAAAGAATGGAATCTTGAAACTTTAACCCATGAAGTAAACCATCTTATTGAAAAAAATGGCGATCACGCTGACGAATATGGGATTATGCATAAAAAGGGTGGGGTTTTAAGGAGTATTGCTCCTGCTATTCTTGGTGCAGTCGCAAATTTCATTCTTCCAGGAAGCGGTATTTTGGTAGGTGCGGCGGCTAACGCTGGAATGGATCAATACGCAAAATCTAATCATCCCGAACAATTAGGGGAAGCTGGCAAACCATTGGATATTTTAGGCGCGGCGGCTAGTGGGGCAGTACAGGGTGCGGCTAGCGGGGGAGCTATTGCAGGAGGAAAGGCAGCTGCACCAGGCTTTCTTTCTAAAGCGGGTGGTATTGCTGGTGGAGCGATCGAAGGCGCACTCCATCCAATCGCAACAAATCCACTTTTAGGGTCAGGGAATTTAGCTTCAGCAACTCCAGGATTAACTGGATTCGAAAGAGTTGGGACGGGGATTACGGGGGCTATTCCTGCCGCTCCAAAAGGGCCTGTGCTCCCAAATACTCCAGGGTACGGGGCAAATACCCCTGCTGGCGTTGTAAATACAGGAAGCATGTCATTATTACCGCCAAAAGCACCTATTCCAAGCCCAAGTGTAACGGGGATGGGATTTACTGCCCCGAATATTTTAGGTAGCCCAATAAGTCCTAACGTTAGTCCATATACTCCGCCATCTGGGCCAACAGTTCCAACATCAACGTCTATGATGTCTTTACCTTCAGGGCAGCAAGGGAATATTTTGGGTCAACCAATCCCTAATTCAACTGCCATACCATCAACAGCTAATGCTCCAATGTCTTTAATGCCTACTGTCAATACTCCCCCAAATGTTCCTGCTGGGACAGGTGGAGTTTCAACGGTAGCTGATGCCGCGGCTATTGCCGCTAAAAATGTTGGGACAGAAACAGCAAAAAAAGTTCCTACTTTTGGAGAGAAGGTTGGAGAATTCGTGACTAATCCAATGAATATTTTAGGGGCTGGGTCTTTAGGGGCTTCTATGTTGACGCCATCACCTGCGCCGTATCAACTTCCAGCAGATTTTACGACGTTACAAAGTAAGTTAAGTTCTGGGAATGGCGCATTAACTCCAGTTGGTCAACAGGCCCAACTTGAATTATCGAAAATTCTTAGTTCTAAACCCACTGACCTATATCCAACGGCGAATGACGAATATTTTCAAGCTACTTTACGAAGGACACGAGAAAGTTATGCTAATGCCGAGAAAGAATTAGACGCCGCTTATAATTTAGCCGGTGTTTATGGATCGGGTGAACATTTAGCGGAAAAAGCTAAAATGAAAGAACAATTAGCGCGAACTGAAAGCGGAGTATCCGCTGAAATTGAACAAAGAAGGTTTGAATTAGCGAGAACAACTCAATATCAAGCCTTGCAGGATAGTTTGGGAGTTGATAAAGGGATGATGGATGACCTTGTTGGTCTTACTGGTTTGAGCGCGGAAATGGCTGCTCAAGTTTACGGAGCGAAAGTATCGGAAGTTATAGCTATGAGGCAATCTCTTGGAACGTTAGGGGTTGAAGCATTGTTAAGAGGCAGTGGGTTAAAATCTGGTAATAACATAACTCTTAGTTTAGCAAAATAAAGGGGAAAAAATGGCTGATTGGTCGGCGGTAAGCGCTGGAATACATCGAGGATTTGAACGAGGATTAGCTACGGGTGGGAAGGGTAATGCTTTGGCTAATATTGTCGCTCAAATTGCTGAACGGTTAAAAAAACAAAGAGAGACAGGAGAAGAAACAGGGCAAAAGATAAATCTTTTGGGATTAACGAGTTTATTAGAAGGGAAAACAGAGCCAGTCGTGAAAGGAACGGTTGGAAGTCTTGATCTTCCTGGATTAGGTTCGTTAAAATCAAAAGAGGAAGAATATAAACCCAAAACAGAAGAATCAGCTATCCGTTTAAAAGAAGCTGGAAAAAGTATTTATAATTTAAATCAGCAAGACCTCTCTGGAATAGCTGATAATTTAATTTCTGGACAGTTAGTCCCTTCTCAAATCCCGTCTAGGGGGAATCAAAGGATAATGGCTATTCAAGCCGCTAAAGAGATTGACCCTTCTTATAATGCCGCAAAAGCGGATATAAATTTTACTGTTAATAAAACAAGTTCTGGGAATTTTGAAAAACTTTACAATAATGTAACATCGTTTGAAAAAACTTTTAGAAAAAATGCTGATGTTGCTTTATCATTATCAGATAATTTTGACAGAAGCAAAATTCCATTAGTCAACAGGGCAATTATAGCAGGAAAATTGAATATTACAGGCGACCCAGAAGCTTCTCGTTTAGCAACGGCTGTTTATACGGTGGCGACAGAATACGCCCGCCTTACTTCGGCTCCAGGAGCAACAGGGAGTATGATTACGGATTCTGCTCGCGAAGAGGCAAGGAATATGTTGAACACTTGGCAAAATCAAGAAACTCTTCGTGGTTTACTAGACCCTGTAACAGGGATTATGAGTATTGACGCTAAGAATAGGATTGAAGCATTAAATGAAACTCGGGATGAAATACAGGGACAATTAAGTGGGGATATGAATAGGCAGGGATATAAATCTATTAAAGTAACTCCAAATTCTGATTTAAAAAATCCAGGGAAAGTCCAATCAGGCCAAGCTTCAAACGGTTTTACTTATAAAATTTTACAATAATATGGGACAAATAAAATTTAGTAATGGCGTAACAATGAGTTTTGAGGGGAACCCGACTTCTGCCGATATTGACGAAATGGCACAGGTTGCGGCGAAGCAAACCAAAGAATCTATCCCTCAGATGATAGGAAGAAATGCGTCTAACGCATGGAAAGAATCTGGCGGTGCAATTTTAAGTTCGATTAACGATTTAACTGCGAATAATATTAAACCAAATGTAGCCAGAGTTTTTGGAGAAGATAAGGCAAGCGCAATTTTCCCTGAACAAAAAACATTGGAAGGGAAAGTTCTTAGATTTGCTTCTGGGTTTGCTGTTCCTGCGGCTAAAGTTGTTCAAGGGCTTGGAATATTGAAGGGGGGCGTAGCCGTAGGGGCTGCCTATGGGGCGGGGCAGGATATTTTAAATCCTGATACATCTTTGCAAGAAAGAGGGACAAATGCCATTGTTGGTGGAGGCTTAGGGCTTGCTACGGCAGGAGCGGTAAAAGCTGCACCATCTATTCTAAAGAAAACTTTAGACTTAGTTCCACGTCCAATTCAAGATAAAATTTTTAACCTTTACAATGAATCTATTGGAACAAAAATAAAAAACCCTATTGAAGCAAAAACGATAAGGGCTTCAAAGGTCAATGTCGTTAAAACAATTTCAGATAATCTCCCTGATGTAAAATTGCTTAATCCCGACACAGGAGGGATGGAATCAAGAATTCCTCAAACAAGAGAAGAAAATTTACAAGCTTTCCAACAAGTCAAAGAATTGATTTGGAAAAATAATGTGACTAAATTGTCGCAGGGGGCGACGGATAAAGGTGCGAAGATTGATTTATCTTCATTGGTTGACACTTCTTTAACTGAAGCTAAAAAAAATATAGGAATGGTTGCTTTAAAAGCAAATCCTCAATTATCAAAGGCTTTAGACAAAACATCTCAAGATATAAAAAAAGTTGGGGAAATCGATCCAACGCAAGCGCAGGATTATTTGAAGTATTTAAACGATCAAATTCAAACTTTAAGGAAATCCGGTCAAGCAGTTGATTTTTCAAAAAAAGATTTGTTGAATAGTTTACGGTATAAACTTGCGGAAGAGACTGACAACGTTATTGAGAAAACTTTAGGACAATCAGGATATGGAGAGGCAAGAAAACAGTATTCTGACTTACGAGGAGCACAGAATGAAATTTTAGCGGCGGCAAATAAATATTACAGGCAAAACGCTGGTGGTGGTTTTATCCATCCTATTATTGATTTATGGTCTTTAGAAGAAGTCCTGCAAAGTGCCGGTCATGCTATAGCTGGGAATCCTTTAGGGGCGACTTTGAATTTAGGTCGGGCAGTTACAATAAAAGGAGCAAGCAAGATAGTTGATTTTATGCGTAGCCCCGACAGAAAAATTAGGCAAATGTATGAATTAGCGGCAAAGTATAGTAAACCAGTAAGCGTTATTCCTCAAAAATATAAATCTATAAAAAGGTCTACCCCATGATCGACGCGCGTCAGCACTATATAGGGAAATACATTTGTTACGATTTTGAACAAATAACCGTAGCAGATACGGCTATTGGGTTGACAACGTCTAAACTTACGACGAACCCAAGACCAAAGAAGGTTATCATTACTTGCGAAACGGCTCAATTTCGTTATCGAATTGACGGGACTGATCCAAGCGCAACGGTTGGTCATTTGGTTAATCCTTTAGACAGTTTGGTTTTGGAAGGGTACAGTCAATTAAATAATTTTAAAGCCATACGGAAAGGAAGTTCTAGTGCAACGATTTTTGTTAGCTATCTTTATTAGTTTATTCTTCCACTTTTTAGTTTTCGCTCAACCCTCGGGAAAAGGTTTTGTTGAGGTTAGTAAAGAGGATGGGACATCTCCTTGCTATGGATATTCTATAAAATTTTCTGACACACCAACAGACAATGGGGATGGAACTTGTAGTATAGCGACAGGTTCTGGTACGAACACAGGAGATGTTACCCTAGCTGGAACGCCGGACTATATCACGATCTCGGGGCAAGTAATTACCCGAGCAAAATTAGACATTTTAGATGATACCAATGCCACGGGTGAGGCGGGGATTGATATTTCAACGAATGATTTTGTATTTGACGCGACCGAACTTGAAGCCTTGACTTGGGGGGCTGGTGGCAATGCGTCGAATATTTGGACGTTTAATCTAAGCGGGACAGACCCGACAATAACGTTTAGCAATGGGGCAGTGGCCGTAGGCGGAGCGTTATCGGCTACTGGTGCGGTTACAGGGTCAAATTTGAGCGGTAGCAATACTGGAGACCAGACGAATATCACAGGAAACGCAGGGACGGTAACAAATGGGGTATACACAACTAACAATTTAAGCGTTTTTTCCGCGACTACATCTGCGCAACTTTATGGAGTTTTGTCTGACGAAACCGGCTCTGCAAGCGGCTCTCCTCTGGCCGTATTCAATCAAGCCCCAACGATTTCAAGTCCTGTTATCACAAATATTGTTCCTGCGGCAGATTTCACTCTCACTCAAAATTCCATTGCGGCGATCACCTCTGTCAATTCTGGGGCTATTGTCAACACTCTTTATCTTAAAGCCGGCAACGTCGGCATCGGGACGACGGCGCCGGCACAAGCTCTTCATGTTGTCGGAGCAGGATATTTCACGACTGGACTGGGGGTAGCAGACACCAATATTACTTCTGGTGTGGTGAATGTCGGGACAGGATTTCGGATTGCGAATGCGGCGACCTCAAGAAAAATACTTGTCGGGAATGGGACTAATTTTGTTGCGTCTACGGAAACGTATGCGGTTCCTGGAACATCAGGGAATGTTTTAACTTCAGACGGAACGAATTGGACTTCGGCAGCTGCCGCCGGTGGTGGGCTTACTATAGGAACAACGACAATCGCAAGCGGAACAACTACTCGTATCCTTTATGATAATGCTGGAGCACTTGGAGAATATACTTTGACGGGGACAGGGACAGTAGTTGGTATGCAAACTGCTCCGACGTTCGTAACTTCGATTACCGATCCGTTGGTAATCGGGGGAGTTGCAACGACGTCAACACTTTCGCTACGTTCTACCTCGGGAGTAGGAACAACTGGCGCAGATATTATTTTCCAAACGGGGAATAATGGCGCGACTGAAGTTGCACGGATGGCGAACAATGGAGATGTTGGCATTGGAGTAGTTCCGGATGTTTTTACTGATGGACATCTTCAGGTTCAAACAATAGGCGGGGGCGCTACAGTTTCTACTGGGATAGTTATATTATCTGGATCGACTAGTGGAATCGGTAAACTTATGTTTTGTGATGGGGCTACTGCGGATTGTGAGGGACGGGTGTGGTATAGAAATGATGAGGATAGTATGACTTTTTATACCGCCACGACAGCAAAGATGAAAATATTGACAGGCGGCAACGTCGGCATCGGGACGACGGCGCCGACGCAAGTGTTGGAGGTTAACGGCAGAATCAGCATGGCTACTTGGACGGCCGACGGAGATGTTGCGGCTTATCAAGATACCGCCACAAACAGCATTGCTCTTGTCGCCTCAGATCGCCGATTAAAAAAGAACATTGTTCCGTTAACCGGATCATTGGATATTGTCAGGCAACTCAATACATATAAATATAACGATTTGGATGAGAAAGATGGAAGTAAATTGAAACTGGGACTCATGGCCCAGGATGTTTTGCCGCTGCTTCCAGAACTTACATATAGTTTTAAAAATGAAGGCTCGTCAGAGGTATATTACGGCGTTCATTATGATAAACTTCCTGTGCTTTTGTTAAATGCGATTAAAGAACTGAATTTGAAAGTACAATCTCTGGAAAAAAGAATAGAAATTTTAGAGAATAAATAAAAGGGAATTATGGCTTGGGACGGGAAAGAACATAGGCGAGTGGATACGGTCGATAATGGCCGGTTAGATCATTTGGAACATATCGTCGAGAATCAACAGGTGTTGATTCAAAAGAATACGGTAGTTATTGCTGAAATAGGGACGCGACTGGAATATATTGAAAAGTCTCAAGACAAAAATTGTCTTTTAGTCCAAAACATTTCTAACAAAATCGACAGTTTAAAAGAAGATATTGCGAAAGGTAGAGTCCTTGTTTTTCTTGGAATTATCATTTTTACTTCTTTTGTAAATTGGCTGTTTTCTTCTTTTCTTAATAAATGATTTCTAAAGAACAATTAGATAAGATTTCCGAAGTTTTAAAAGATGTTCAATCGGACATAGAAATTTTGAGTAGACGAAGAGATTACGATTCCGAAGATTATAAATATATTGAAAAGATTTTAAAATACGATTTAAGCTGGATAATGATGGAGTTAGATATTGATGAACCAAAAAATGATTGAAGGGGGAATATGGCAATCGAAGTAATAATTGAACGTCCTTTTTTGTTTGAAAAACAGTTGAGGTTATTTAAAAAGCTGGTTGAAAAAGAAGGTATTTTTGATGATTTAGCGAGGAATCAATACTATTTTAAACCGTCGGAGAAACGGCAAAAAAAACACATGAGAGCGAATTTCGGGAGATAAATTTTGATTAAGTTTATAAGAGGAATTTTGATTATGTTTTTTTTAACCGGAGGGATAATAAAAAGATGGATGTAACTAAAATCGATTTAAGCTTAATCCCTATAGATGACTTAATTAAAGAAATTGAGAGTCGATGTTTAGAATTTATTTGCGCTTACACTCCAAACAATTATCAAAAAGAACAAGAACTTAAATTTTATTATGGAAAAGGCTCTTGGCATAGAAGCTGTTCTTTATCTAATGTTTTGAATAATGATGTTTTAAATAATTGGAATGGAGAGTTAAGAGTTTTACAGAGGATCAATGATGAAGAATAAAAAAGAATCAAAATCTCAATCATTTGATTTTAAAAAAGTACTTCTTATCGGGGCAGTCCCTACGACTTTAGGGGCGATTGGATGGCTGGCGGTTAGTTTAGCGACGTATATCGAACTTCCAAAACGGGTCGAAGCGAGTGAAAAAAAGGTTGCAACAATTGAGGATTATATAAAAGAACAACGCACTGCAAACGATTTAATGCAGAAACTTGTCAATAAAGAAGAGGAAATTGTTTATTCACAAGATAGGAAGACCTTTTGGAATAAAAAAGAAAAGAAGTGGTTGCCTATTAAGGAGTTGAGGGATGAATGAAAATCTAAAATGGGAAAAAATTTTTAGTGGGAAATTTATCTTTACAATTATTACAGGCCTTGTTTTTGGATATGCCGCCTATGCGAAAATATTGAGTGGGGAACAAATTTATGGNATTATTATGCTAGTGGTTTCTTTTTATTTTTCGAGATCGACGGGACAATCTAACGGGAAACCCCATGAGGTGAAACCATGAAAATTATATGTCTTGTATTAAGCTTTATGCTTTTGGCAGGGTGCGCGATTTATAGACAAATGGATTTAGAAACAAAGGGGAATAAAAAAACAGGCGAAGCAGAATTAAAATATCATGCCAATACCGTTGTGGAGGTTTTTCAATGTCATCATTCACCGACCCGTTGACCGTTACTCAAATATCCGCTGGAACGTGGCGGGTAGAACGAGAATTCTCTTATGATGTTGGTGAAGAGGGTAGCGGTAACACTATTACCATTCTAAAAGGTTTTGAAACTGATTTTGCCAGTGTCCCTTGGCCGGCCTCAATGTTGATTCCCAAAAGTGGACTTTATAACCAGTCCGCCGTCCTCCATGATTTTCTTTACAGTATTTTAGGTGAGGTTAAAACGCCATATAACAACATAAAACGCACACGGGCGCAATGCGATTCGATATTCAAAGAAAGCATGAAAATTTTAGGCGTAAATTGGTTTAAACGAGGGACAATTTTTAATGCCGTGCGGATCGGAGGATGGATTCCTTGGAATGTTCACGCCCAAAAAATGAGATTAAAAAATAATGTGGTCTAGCTTTTTTATAACAGTGGCGGTCATTCTCCTTGTTCTCGTGTTTGCCTATTGGATGAGGGACGCTGATGATGATTGATGGAATTTTGTGGTGGAAATTTATTTTGATGATGGCGGTTTTTATTTTTTATCTCAAACTTCTGAATAAGTTTATTTAATAATTTTCCCATCATAATATCGATGTTGATGTTTATAAAATTTGTTTTTCATATCATTTATCTCATTTGATAGAAAAACAAAGCTATTGGATTTTATTCCTCCCAGCCTATTTAATTCAGCAATTTTATTATCCAGTTCTAAACCTTTTTCTTTAATTTCACGTATATCTTTCTTCAAAATCCAATATTCATCGCTTCTTAACTGCCACTCCGCGAAAATTAACTTTTGTATAGGAGACATTGTAAAGAAAAAATTCCAAATTGTGAAAGCACTGATGACTACTAACCCAAACCCGAGATTTCCAACTGCCACCCATAAAGCCGGTCGTTTTTTCCCTTCTCCCTCCCATGCACTTCTACATACTCCCTCCCATGCACTTCTACATATCTTTATAATTTTCATATCTTCACCGCCCATTCTGCATTTCTTCCTTTGATTTGACTCGATTATTCCAATTTTTGATTGCATCCTCTTTATCATCACCATAGGCAACACAAATATGCTCTTTATCCCCCTGATCGCAAAAAACTTTGTAGTCGCCATATTTCATTTTGGACACGTATGGAATGTCCCCGCAAATCGGACAACCTTCTAAATGTTTATTTTTCATGTAAAAGCCTCTTCAAATTTCATCCCAAGGGATATACTCTTCACAAACAACGATATTGCCTTTTAGCCAAGTTTTTTTTTACGGTTAGCCATTAAAAGTTTAATCTCATTTTTATGCCATTTTAAAAAAATTACTGCAAGTTGATACAGTGGCCATTCATACCAGAATTGACCTTTTTCATCCACATAATTATCAATTAAATCTTCTATCTCTTCGAGCTTATTAGTCATTTTGCTTTTTATCCTTTTTTTTACCATATCCCCGTGAATACAAAATGCCAAATTTTAAAATAACCTTCAGAAAAATATGTTCCAGCCCCTTCGATAGCTAGACGAAGCATTAAAAGATAAAGTGGGAAGAAAAAGATAAACCAAATAAAAATTAAAAAATATTTCATGTG
>C687J35021_10000236_pt1 | contig 42143 bp, 35 predicted proteins | sample RifCSPhighO2_12_FD_35021 | JGI IMG/M metagenome (IMG submission 35021) | reverse complement strand
AAAGTGCCGAAAGGCGACCGCTCCGGCACCATCATCGAGCCGTGGCTGACCGACCAGTGGTACGTCAGCACCAAGCCGCTGGCCGAAAAAGCCATCGCCGTAGTCGAGAGCGGTGAAATCCAGTTCGTGCCCAAGCAGTACGAAAACATGTACTTCAGCTGGATGCGCGATATCCAGGACTGGTGTATCAGCCGTCAGCTGTGGTGGGGCCACCGNATTCCGGCCTGGTACGACGATGCCGGCAACGTCTATGTCGGCCGCGACGAGGCGGAAGTACGCGCNACCCANAACCTCGGCGACGCCAACCTGCGCCAGGACGAAGACGTACTGGACACCTGGTTCAGCTCCGGTCTGTGGACCTTCTCCACCCTCGGCTGGCCGCAACAGACCGAAGCCCTCAAGACCTTCCACCCGACCGACGTGCTGGTCACCGGCTTCGACATCATCTTCTTCTGGGTCGCGCGGATGATCATGCTGTCCACCCACCTGACCGGGCAGATCCCGTTCAAGACCGTGTACGTGCATGGCCTGGTGCGCGACGGCCAGGGCCAGAAGATGTCCAAGTCCAAGGGCAACGTGCTCGACCCGCTGGATATCGTCGACGGCATCACCCTCGACGAGCTGCTGGAGAAACGCACCAGCGGCATGATGCAGCCCAAGCTGGCCGAGAAGATCGCCAAGCAGACCCGTGCCGAGTTCCCCGAGGGCATCGCCGCCTACGGCACCGACGCCCTGCGTTTCACCAACCTGGCGCTGGCCTCCACCGGTCGCGACATCAAGTTCGACATGGGCCGGGTCGAGGGTTACCGCAACTTCTGCAACAAGATCTGGAACGCCGCCAACTTCGTCATCGAGAACACCGATGGCCAGGACACCGGCGTCAATGGCGAGCCGGTCGAGCTGTCCTCGGTGGACCGCTGGATCATCTCCGCCCTGCAGCGCACCGAAGCCGAAGTCACCCGCCAGCTCGACGCCTTCCGCTTCGACCTGGCCGCGCAAGCGCTCTACGAGTTCATCTGGGACGAGTACTGCGCCTGGTACCTGGAGCTGGTCAAGCCAGTGCTGTGGGACGAGAACGCACCGATCGAACGCCAGCGCGGCACCCGCCGCACCCTGGTGCGCGTGCTGGAAGTGGCGCTGCGTCTGGCCCACCCGTTCATGCCGTTTATCACCGAAGAAATCTGGCAGCGGATCAAGGACCAAGCCGGCGTCAGCGGTGACACCATCATGCTGCAGGCCTGGCCGGTGGCCAATGAAAGCCGCATCGACGCCGCCGCCGAAGGCGATATCGAGTGGGTCAAGCAGCTGATGCTCGGCCTGCGCCAGATCCGTGGCGAGATGAAAATCTCCATGGCCAAGCGCATCGACATCATCCTGGCCAACGCCAGCGACGAAGATCGCCGCCGTCTGGCCGACAATGCGCCACTGTTGAACAAGCTGGCCAAGCTGGAGTCGGTACGGGTGCTGGAAGCGGGCGAAGAAGCACCGATGTCCGCCACCGCCCTGGTCGGCGAGATGCAGGTGCTGGTGCCGATGGCCGGGCTGATCGACAAGGACGCCGAACTGGCGCGCCTGGATAAAGAGATCGCCCGCCTCTCTGGTGAAGTGCAGCGCGTTGGCGGCAAGCTGGCCAACGAAGGCTTCGTCGCCAAGGCACCGGCCGAGGTGCTCGATAAAGAGCGCGCCAAGCTGGCCGAGGCGGAACAGGCTCTGGGTAAATTGGCCGACCAACGCGAAAAAATCGCCAACCTTTAACCGCCGCCCACCTGCGCAGCCCCGCGCCCAAGTAGGCGCGGGGCCATTATTCGGCCCTGTGCAGGAACGCTATGCGACATTTGGTAGCGGACTTCTAACTCCTTAGAGGTATTAATTTATCTAGCCACCTGACTTAAGGTCGCATCGATGAATTATTCCCCCTGCCTATTTCTTGAAAATTGAGGCATGGTTCAGCCCCGAGAAATTCTGCGACACCACTACTTATAACAATACCTAACCAGGGAACCCTCACCATGTATGCGTTGATGGCGTTAATTTTCGTCTTTGGCTACCTGTGCATCGCACTGGAACATCCACTGAAGATCGACAAGGCCGCCTCGGCGCTGCTCACCGCAGTGTTGGCCTGGACGGTTTTGGTATTGAGCGCCGACAGCATCCTGCCGATGCTCGAAGCCGGTGCCCACGCCGCCGATAACACCGGTCTGGTGGTTGGCGAGTTGCGTCATCACCTCGGAGAAATTTCCGAAATCCTGTTCTTCCTGATGGGGGCCATGACCATCGTCGAGCTGATCGACGCCCATGAAGGTTTCAAGGTCATCACCGACCGCATCCGCACCAACAAGCGCGTGCACCTGCTGTGGCTGGTGGGGTTGATCACCTTCTTCCTGTCGGCCGCCCTGGATAACCTGGCCACCACCATCGTGATGATCTCGCTGCTGCGCAAGCTGATCGACGATCAGAAAGAGCGCTGGTTCTACGCCGGCATCGTGGTTATCGCCGCCAACGCCGGGGGTGCCTGGTCGCCGATTGGTGACGTCACCACGACCATGCTGTGGATCGGCAACCAGGTCACCGCCAGCGGTATTGTGGTCAAGCTGTTTATTCCAAGCCTGATCTGCCTACTGGTACCGCTGACCATCATGAGCTTCGTACTCAAGGGCGATATCACGCCGCCCAAGCTCAAGGAAAGCCGCGAGAGCCGCCGCGACCCGACCACCCCATTCGAACGCAATCTGGTATTCGTCATGGGCCTGGGCGCGCTGATCTTCGTCCCGGTGTTCAAGACCATCACCCACCTGCCGCCCTATATGGGCATCCTGTTCGGCCTGAGCATCCTCTGGGTCACCACCGAAATCATCCACCGCAGCAAGAACAGCGAAGACAAGGACCCGCTCTCAGTGGTCGGCGTACTGCGCCGCATCGACATCACCAGCGTGCTGTTCTTCCTCGGCATCCTGCTGGCAGTTTCCAGCCTGTCCACCGCTGGCCACCTGATCGATGTCGCCACCTACCTGAAAGACAGCCTGGGCAATATCTACACCATCGCCATCTCCATCGGCCTGCTCTCCGCCGTGGTGGATAACGTGCCGATGGTGGCAGGTGCCATGAAGATGTACCCCCTGGTCAGCCCGGAAGTCCTGGCCAGCAGCGCCGCCAGTGAGCTGCCGTGGTTGAGCAACTTTGTGGTCAATGGCAACTTCTGGGAAATGCTCGCCTACTGCGCCGGCACCGGCGGCAGCTGCCTGATCATCGGTTCAGCGGCCGGTGTGGCAGCCATGGGCATGGAGAAGATCAACTTTATCTGGTACGTGAAATACATCAGCGGCCTGGCCTTCGCCGGCTATATCGCCGGCGCGCTGAGCTATATTGCGATTTTCGCCCTGTAATCTGCACGAAAAAACGGACGCCCGGGTGGCGTCCGTTTCTCTATGCAAGGAACGCCCATGGAAATCAGCAAAACCAGAACCAGCTTCTACCGCAGGCTCTATGTGGCCTGGCTGATCGACAGCGGCAGCGCCTGCAGCGTGCCCGCACTGATGGCGGCCACCGGCATGCCCCGGCGCACCGCCCAAGACACCCTGAGCGCCCTGGCCGAACTGGATATCGACTGTGTCTTCCAGCAGGAAAGCGGCGAGCGCAATAACGCCGGGCACTACGTCGTTCGTAGCTGGGGGCCGATCAACCCACAGTGGATTAGCGCCAATCTGGCGCAGATCAAGCGCGTGCTGGATTATCCCTAACCACATGCGCAGCTCCCGCCGCCTGTTACTGGTCATCCTGTTTCTGCTCGGCCTATTCGCATTGTTCGAGGCCCTGGGTCTGCGAGCGCACTTCAATCTGCACACCCTGCAAGCCATGCTTTTGATGCATCCGCTGGTTGGCCTGCTGGCGTTTACCCTGCTGTTCGCCCTGGGTAACCTGATTCAGATTCCCGGCTGGGTCTTCCTAGCCGCCGCGGTGTTGGCACTGGGGCGGGTCTACGGCGGTATCGCCACCTTCTTCGCGGCCAGCGTTTCCTGCGTGTTCACTTACGTCACCATCCGCTACCTGGGAGGCGACGCCTTGCGCGGGCTGGACAATCGCCTGGCGCAACGCCTGCTCGCTGGCCTGGATCGTCATCCCCTGACCAGCATCATCGCCCTGCGCATGATGTTTCAGACCGTGCCGGCGCTGAACTACGCCCTGGCGCTGTCCGGCGTGCCCTTTCGTACCTACCTGCTCGGCACCCTGCTCGGCCTGCCGCTGCCGATCGCGCTTTACTGCCTGTTCTTCGATTACCTGGTGATGTGGCTGAATATTGTCTAGCGACGCGCAACCCGCGCCCAGCTGTGGGAAAATCCCGCCCCCCAAGCCTTAGATCCCCCTGCCATGTCCCTGCCGCCGAAACGCCCCAGCCATAAACCCGTAGCGCCGCGCCCGGCCGCAAGCAAGCCCGGCACCGGTACGCCCGATGCCACCAAGGGCCAGTTACACCCGCGCAACCGCCATCAGGGGCGCTATGACTTTCCCGCGCTGATCAAGGCCAGTCCGGAGCTGGCGGCCTTTGTGATCATCAATCCCTATGGCAATGAGAGCATCGACTTCGCCAACCCGGCGGCGGTCAAGGTGTTCAATCGGGCGCTGCTCAAGCAGTTCTATGGCATCGCGCATTGGGATATTCCGGCGGATTATCTGTGCCCGCCGATCCCCGGCCGCGCCGATTACCTGCATTACCTGGCCGACCTGCTGGCCCGCAGCAATGGCGGCGAGATACCGCGCGGGGCCAGGGTACGGGCGCTGGATATTGGCGTGGGGGCCAACTGCATCTACCCGCTGCTGGGCAACCGCGAATATGCCTGGCAGTTTCTCGGCTCGGACATCGCCGCCAGTGCCATCGCCTCGGCCAAAACCATAGTGCAGGCCAACCCGGGCTTGAACGACGCCATCGAGCTGCGCCAGCAGAGCGACAGCACGCATATCTTCCAGGGGCTGCTGCAGCGCGATGAGCGCTTCGACCTGAGCCTGTGCAACCCGCCCTTCCATGCCAGCGCGGAAGAGGCCAGCAGCGGCAGCAAACGCAAATGGCGCAACCTGGGCAAGCTCGACCCCAAACGCAAACTGCCGGTACTGAACTTCGGCGGTCAGGCGGCGGAGCTGTGGTGCAAGGGCGGCGAGGCGGCGTTTGTCAGCCGCTTGATCGAGGAAAGTGTCGAGGTCGGCCAGCAGGTGCTGTGGTTTAGCAGCCTGATTTCCAAGGCCGGCAACCTGCCAGGTGTTTACAGCGCCCTGAAAAAGGCCGGAGCGCTGCAGGTACAGACCGTGGAAATGGCCCAGGGCCAGAAGCAGAGCCGCTTTGTTGCCTGGACCTTCCAGACGCCGGAACAGCAGCAGGCCTGGCGAAAAGCGCGCTGGTCGTAGGATAGGTCGGACCGCGTAGGTTGAGCGCAGCGATACCCATGCCGCCCGAAGCCAACGCGTGCTACCAGGGCAACCAGCCGCCCAGCACCAGCCACAACCCGGCCACCCCCATGCTGAGCAAGGTCACCGGCACGCCGCTGCGGGCAAAGTCGACAAAGCTCAGCGGCACGCCCTGACGCCGTGCACTTTCGGCGACGATCAGATTGACCACGCTGCCGATCAGCAGCAGGTTGCCGGCCAGGGTCGACATGATCGCCAGGCCCACCCGCATCGACTCGGACGCCTCGGGTTGCACGCCCAGCAGCAGAATCACGAAGGGCACATTGCCAATCAGATTGCTGGCCAGCAGCGATGCACTGGCCAGTGAAATCACCCCCTCGGGTACCAAGCCCAGCCCGGCCAGGTTGCTGGCCATGGCCGCGACCTGCGGCAGGCTGAGCGCCGCGCCGGTGACCACAAACAGCCCGGCGAACAGCAGCAACAGGTTCCAATCGACCTTGTGCACATAGTCGCGGCTATCCACCCGCCGCGAAATCATCACCAGGGCGGCAATCAGCAGCGCGGAAATCTCCCGCGGCAGATTGGTGGAAAACAACCCGAGTAGCACCAGACTGGCGAGCAGCGGCTTGAGGTAGCTGTGGATGCCGTAGATTCGCTCCACCGGGGTTTCTTCCTGCGCCACAGGTTTGGCCGTGCCCCAGCGTTTACGCCATTGCAGCCAGATCACCCCATAGGTGATGGTCAACGCAGCCAGCGCCGGCGGGGCGGCGATCCAGCTGTAGGACCAGAAATCCAGGCCGCCGGCCTGGCCGATCAGGATGTTCTGCGGGTTGCCGATCAGGCTGGCGCTGGAGCCGGCATTGCACGACAGCGCCAACGCCAACAGAAAGGGCCGCGGATCCAGGCCGCGCGCCAGCAGGCTATGGCACAGCAGCGGAGTCAGGGCAAAGGCGACGATGTCATTGACCAGCAACGCCGACAGCACGCCGCCCAGCAGTACCACGCCCAACAGCAGCAACGCCGGCTGCGCGGCATAGTGAGCGAGGCGCTGGTTAAGCCAGGCATAGACGCCAGAGAAGTCGAACTGCGCGCTGATCAGCATCAGCGCCAATAGCAGCAACAGCGCGCCGGCATCCAGATGGTCGGCCGCCTCCCTGGGCGACTGTACACCGGTAAACAGCAACAGAACCGCGGCGCAGCCGGCTATCCAGCTGCGATCGATGCGCAGGCCACGGATGCCCCCTGCGGCCATGCCCAGGTAGGTCAATACAAACAGAATTGAAACGACCCAGAAGGTCATGCCCAGCCATCCCATTGCATGCGCAGGGTTGCGCTGCAGCACTCTAATGGGGCCAGCGCTGGCAGGGAACTGGCGGCCTGGAAAATCTACCGCCATTTGATAGGTAGGGTGTGCCGTACGCACCGGAGCATTCAGCCACTCTTGGTGCGCACAGCGCCCCCTACAGGGTCAGGCTGCTGCGTCTTACTTGAGCAGTTCGAACAGCGCGACGTTGCCGCTCTTCTCCAGGGCGGTTACCAGGAAATGCCGACCGTTGTGTTCGACATGGACCAGACCTTCCGGGGCCAGCTCGCCGGAACCTGCGCCTTCGCCGGCACCTATAACCTGCAGCACCTTGGGCTGCGCAGGCTGATCCAGATCGATCAGAGCCAGGGCATCGGCGCGTTCCAGGGTGGCAACCACCAGGCGCTTGCCGAAGGCATCGAAACTCACCACGCCTTCCGGCTCACTGCCTTTGTTAGGGCTGCGCGCATCCGGGTAGACGCCGGCCTCGGCGGCCATATCATCGAGCTGACTGGCGGTATCGCCGAGCAGCTTGCCGCTGATGGCGTCGAACACGCTGACCGTACGTCCACCACCGCTGGGCAGGCCGGCCTTGGTCTTGGCGATTTTCGGGTCGGTGTCGCCTTCATCGGCGCTGATCAGGTAACGACCATCGGCGCTCACCGCCAAAGCATCCGGCTCGCGCAGGGCGAACAGTTCGCCACTCGGCTCATACTTGCCGTCATCCAGGGTATCCGCGGCATGACGCACAATGCCGAGGCCAAACACCTTGTCCAGTTTGCCTTGCAGGATATCGACCACGGCAATCGCGTTGTTTTCCTGCAGGCTGACATAGGCCCGCGCGCCGTCCGGGCTGAAGATCACGTACTCCGGCTCAATATGTTCAGGGCTGGTGCCGAACGGCACTTTCAACTCTTCGCCGTCGATCACCCGCTCTACCAGACGCTTGTGCTCAGCCTGGGTCGCGCCCTCGACGCCGGCCAGGTCCGGCAGGGTGATCAGGCTGTGCTTGGCCGCCGCCACACCGCCGCGCAGGTCGATCAGGCTGATCGAGCCCTCGCCACTGAGAAAGCCCTCGCCGTCACGCACATAGCCTTCGCCTTCGTTGGCCACCACGACAAAATCACCCTTGGGCGAAAATGCCAGGCTGTCCGGCCAGATGCCAATCTCCACGGTATTGAGCAGCTTGCCATCGGCCGCCGCACGGAACTCGACCCGGCCGTTTTTCAGGCCATCGCTGTTGCGGATGCACACGGCAAACAGGTCTTCGCTGGGATGGAAAATCGCCGAGGTGATTTCCCCCGCATCTGCCGCCACCAGGCTGTGGCGAGCCATGCGGTTGAGGCCCTTGGCCGGGTCGAGTTGCAGAATATCCACCAGCCCTTCGGCGCTGTTGGACACAATCACACGCATGCTCGAGGCCTGCACACTGACAATTTCGGTGCCGGCGGCAAAGCCACTCTGGTACAAAGCCAGAGGTTTCAGTTCCATTGCCGTGACCAACGGAGCCAGGGCGAAAAACGCACAAAACGTAGGGATTCGCAGCACAGCAACTATCCTTAAGGCAAAGACAAGGGGATTGAACAGATCCGCAGCAGTCTTTACCCGCAGGATGACGCTTTGATGAAGCATTGATGGCATTTCATCCTTGCCACCGAGGTGGTAATACTGCGCCATTACCAGGCGCATCGCCGTAATCCCGGTTGCAACCAAGGGGTTTTAATGAAGTGGAAGAATCTGTTCGTCGCACTGTGCCTGCTGCCGAGCCTGGCGGCCCAGGCCAATGAACAGCGTGTGCTGAATATCAGCGTCGGCGACTGGCCGCCCTATTTGTCCAGCGAACTGAAACATAACGGCGTGATCGCCCACCTGATCAGCGACCTGTTCGCCGATGAGGGTTATCGCGTCAGGTTCCAGTTTCTGCCCTGGCCCCGCGCCTATGCGTCCGCCGCGGCGGGGCGTTTCGACGCCAGCGCGGTGTGGATGCACAAGGCCGAGCGCGAGGCGGATTTTCTCTTCAGCGCGCCGCTGCTCGACGAGCAGTTCGTGTTCTTTCACCTGAAAAGCCTGCCCTTCGACTGGCAGCGCTTTGACGACCTTACCGGCATGACCCTCGGCGGCGGCCTGGAATACAGTTACGGCCCGGCCTTCGATGCCTTTCTCGCCGAGGACAAGGTGAAGATGGAGCGGGTTTCCAGCGATATGCAGAACTTCGAGAAGCTGCTCAGGGAGCGGGTGGTGCTCTATCCGCAGGAAATCAACGTGGGCTATGCCGCCCTGCGCAACCACTTCAACGCCGCCGATAGGGCCAAGATCACCCACCACCCCAAGCCCCTGCTGGTCAACCTCAGCTACCTGATGCTGCCGAAAAGCCTGGAAGGCAGCCCGGCGCTGCTCGCACGCTTCAACAAGCGCCTGCAGCGCTATCGCGACAGCGGGCGCTACCAGCGCTACTTCGACGACCTGCAACAGGGCCGCTACCAGCAGGAAGTGCCTGACGCACAGCCCGATACGCCCCTGATTCGTTAGCGCCCGATCTCGGCATCCGCCGAAAATCATCAGCGGCTCAGCGTGCGGCCATCTGCACCTGCAACAGATCCGCCAATGGCAAGGCCACGCCCAGGCGGCTGAGATTCCAGTAGTGCCCTTCCAGCGTGCGGTTGACCAGCAAGGTGGCCGGTGCCGGCTGCAGGCTGCCCAGCGCGCCCAGAACATCCGGTAGCAGGCGCTGGAGCTGCTCATGCAAGGGCGTGGCGGCAAAATCCCAGTGCGCGCCGGGCTGTAGCAACGGCCCGAGCAGACCATGCAGCTGACGATACAGGCCATAGGGCGTGGTCGATTGCGGCTGGCGCGTGCCGAGGGCCTGGAAGGCGCTTTCCAGCTGCTCGCCATCACGGGCCTGCAGGGCCTGATAGGTCTGGGTGTAGGCGGCCAGCAGTTCTGCGGAGAGTGTCTGCACACAACCGAAGTCATACACCACCAACTCACCCGCGGCGGTGTAGGCAAAATTGCCGGGGTGCGGGTCGGCATGCAGAAGCCCCAGCTCGAAGGCCTGGGCACTCAGCCAGCGCACCAGGGTCAGGGCCAGGCGCTCGCGCACCTCGGCACTGGCCTGGCTGACCTCGGCAAAGGGCAAACCGGCTTCCTCGCTCAGGGCCAGTACCCCGGGCCGGCAGAGGTCTTCCTGAGGCTGCGGCAGGCGCAGGCCCGGCCAGTCGGCGAAGTGCTGGCGAAAACGCTGCAGGCGCTGCATCTCGGCGGGGTAGTCGAGCTCGGCGCTGATCACCGCCACCAGTTCCTGATACACACCTTCCAGCTGTTTGGCCGGCGCACGGAACAAGCGCCCCAGCGGCAGCAAACGGCGCAGCTGGCGCAGGTCGGCCGCGCAGATCTCGGCAATCCCGGGGTACTGCACCTTGAGCACCAGCGCCCGCCCATCCAGGGCCACCGCACGGTGCACCTGGCCCAGGGACGCGGCGGCAAAGGGCTGCTCGTCGATATGCTGGAAGAACTGCCCCAGGTCGTCGCCATAGACCTGCTGCAAATGACCTCGCAGCGCCTCGAAGGGCAACGCCGGTACGCGGTTCTGCAAATTGCCGAGCGCTGCGGCCACCGGCGGCGGCAGCACGTCCTGCCACTGCGACGCCATCTGCCCGAGCTTGAGTACCGGGCCTTTCATCTGACCCAGTACCTCGCCAAGCAGGTCGCCCACCGGCTGCCAGTCGATGCCGCTGCGCCCCGGACGCAGGCCTTGCCCCAGCAGGCCACCGCCGATACGTGTGGCGGTACCCGCCAGGGTGAGAAAGCGTCCCAGCGCGGAAGCTACAGGGGGAGTAACCGGAGGCTTGGCCATTGGCGATGCTCGTCAGAACCCACAGCGATCATGCGCCAGTATGGGGCGGTTACCAACAGGCAATCCTGTTAGCGGCGATGACAGAGCAGCAACGCCCCGCGCTATCGGGCATTCCAGAACCGCTGCATTTCCACGAAGAGAAATGACGCGCTCCAGGTAATCAGCACCAGCCCGGTGAGTGATTCGATACCGGTGAGAAAACGCAGATCACCGTGNGGCTGGATATCGCCGAAGCCGAGGGTGGTGAAGATCGTGAAGGAAAGATACACGGCGTCCATCAAGCTGCCGTCGAAGTTGCCTTCCAGNTAACCCCANCCATCGGCGCGGTGCATCAGGTAGTAGGCGATGGCGAATATCCACACCTCGACCACATGGGCCAGCAGAGCGCCACCGACCCCTAGCACAATGCGGAAGCGATGGCGCACCTGAATACGCGGTAGCAGCAACGTCAGCCGATAGAGGAACTCGTAGTGGAAGATGACCGCGATGACCACGATCAGAGTGTTAGCTAGAAATACGGCGATCATTGGCGATCCTGGGTTGAATGGTTGTACTAGGGTCTATTGGCAGCCCACGCTCACATAGCCTGCGGCCTACTCAAGCATCTTGCACGGACTCGCGTCCAAGTTATGCAGCTAAATCAGCCTGGCTGATTCGCTGTCTGATAGCGCCCGCCAAGAGCAAGCTTAGCGGGTGTGGAGCAACTCTCGCCTACTGCCCCCAAAAGGAACGAACCATGGAGTTTTTGCGAACCCCCGATAGCCGTTTCCGCGACCTGCCTGGCTATGATTTCGCGCCCCATTACCTGCTGGTGGATGACGGCGAAGGTGGCCAGTTGCGCGTGCACTACCTCGATGAAGGCCCCGCCGAGGCCGATCCCATACTCCTGATGCATGGCGAGCCATCCTGGAGTTACCTGTACCGTACGATGATCCCTATCCTGGTCGCCGCCGGACACCGGATCATTGCCCCCGACCTGGTCGGTTTCGGCCGTTCCGACAAGCCGACCCGCCGCGAGGACTACAGCTATCAACGCCACGTCGACTGGATGCTGGGGCTGCTCGACCAGTTGCGGCTCGAGCGTATCACCCTGGTCTGCCAGGACTGGGGCGGCTTGATCGGCCTGCGCCTGGTGGCGGAAAACCCCGGGCGTTTCGCCCGGGTGGTGGCGGCCAACACCATGCTGCCGACCGGCGATCACCACCCCGGCGCAGCGTTCCTCAAGTGGCAGCAGTTCTCCCAGGAGGTGCCGGTATTCCCCGCCGGCGGGGTGATCAAGGACGGCACCGTCACACCCCTGCCCCAGGCCGTGATCGACGCCTACGATGCGCCCTATCCTGACGAACGCTACAAGGAAGGTGCGCGCCAGTTCCCACTGCTAGTGCCGATCACCCCGAACGACCCCGCCAGCGAGAACAACCGCGCCGCCTGGCAGGTGCTCAGCCAGTGGCAAAAACCCTTCCTGACCGCCTTCAGCGACTCGGACCCGATCACCGCCGGCGGCGACAAACTGATGCACAAGCTGATCCCCGGCACCCGCGGCCAGGCCCACACCACTATCGTCAATGCCGGGCATTTCCTCCAGGAAGACCAGGGCGAACGGCTTGCCGAGGTGGTGGTGAAGTTCATCGCCGCGACGCCGCTGTAGCAGGCCGACTGCGGCCAGGCGCGCCGAGGCCTGGCCGGATAGGCGTTATCGCTCTACCGCGAAGCGCTTATCCAGGCCGCTGTAACCCATGCCCACACCCTTGTGCACCTTGAGCTGCACCGGGATGCGCTCCTTGAGCGCCTCGACGTGGCTGATCACGCCGATCATCTTGCCGCTGGCATTGAGGTTATCCAGGGCGTCCAGGGCCACCTCCAGGGTTTCGCCGTCCAACGTGCCGAAGCCTTCGTCGAGAAACAGCGAGTCGATGCTGGTCTTGTGGCTGACCAGATCGGACAGCGCCAGGGCCAATGCCAGGCTGACCAGATGCCCCAGGGTCAGGCCCTGGGCGAACTTGCGGTATTTGGCACCATCGGCCGAACCGATCAGGCTGTTAAGTTGCTGCCATAGGGACATCAGGTAATCGGGGACCTATGCGCTCTAGGCTGCACGTGGCTCGATTACGCCCCCGTTTGGGTGAGTGGCAAAGCGACCCGGTACGAATACGCTCTGCAGATTTCCAGTGATAGAGCCAACGCCATGATTGCCTCTTTGCCGCAACGCCTCTACCTCTGGGAGCGCCGCACACTCTACCTCGGTCCCCTACGCTCGCCGGCGCAACTGTCTCTCGCCGCATCGCGGTTGTTGATCGGCCTGCAGGGCAATATCCGCTTTCGTCACCGTACCCAGCAGCGCGACTCTTTCTCGCGCAGTCTGCTGCTGCCCGTGGGCTGGCAAGGCACGGTTGATAGTGGCCGGCTGTGCGTGGCGGACTGCCACCTGGATGTCACCGGCTTCGATTATGCAGTGCTGCGTCAGCTGGCCAACCGCCAGGATCAGTCTGCCTATTGCGACCTGAGCAACGAGCATCTGCTCATCACCGCCTTTGATGCTGTCAGCCAGCGCCTGACGCTGCCCGAGGTCTTGTACCAGCAACTGGACGCCTGGCTAAACCCTGCGGAACTGGCCGAGGGCACGGCCTTTCGCTGCGACCAGCGAATTCTCAACACCTTGCAACGCATAAAGGTCAGCCCCCTGGAGAACCTCAGCGTCGCCAGCCTGGCCCAGCAGGTCGGGCTTTCAACTTCACGCCTGGCCAACCTGTTCAAGGAGCAGATCGGTGTTCCGATCCGCCGCTACCGGCTGTGGTATCGGCTGTTCCTTTCCACCCAGCGTATCGCCTGCGGTGGCAGCGTCACCGAGGCTGCGCTGGGAGCGGGCTTCGCCGATGCCGCGCACTTCACTCGGACCTATCGCACCATCCTCGGCATCCAGCCCTCGGCGCTGGTAAAGCCACGCGCCGGACTAGAAGTTTTCGTCGAGGCGCAAGCTTCGGCGAAGACAGTCAATTCATTCAAGCCCTGAGCCCACCCAGCGGTTAGCGTAATACCAGGTCACATGAGTACTTTGATCAGCCTGTGCGTTATGGACCTGCCCTACAACAATAAAAAAACCTGGAGACACCATGCTTGCCATACCCCGCAAAGCCTTTAGCTTCGTCTTGTGCACAGCCCTGCTACTGGGCAGCAGTGCTGTCAGCGCCATGTTGTCGCCCGCCGACCCTGGTGCCGATGCGGTGTGCTCTTACACCAGCGGGCTATCCTCCTGGAGTTATTCCTCGGCGCGCGTTACCTATCCCTGCAACCTCAGCAAGCCGACTTACCCGGCCACTACGCTCACTGGCGGGTACTCCAACACCAAAGAGGATATGACCTGGCTGGCCAACCACCTGACTAGCCACGGCTATATCGTTATCGCCATCACGCCCAATAATATCTTCGGTACGCCGCCCGGTTGGGCGACGGCACACAAAGCTGGCATCGCCAAACTCAAAAGTGAAGGCACGCGCAGCGCATCCCCCATCTACAAAAAGGTAGCAACCAGCAAACTGAGCATCATGGGCTTTTCCATGGGCGGTGGCGGTACGCTGTTGGCGGCGGCCGANCTCAAAAAAGAGATCAAAACCGCAATCCCCCTGGCACCCTACCTAGGCTTCAGCTCGCCCGATTATGCGAGCATCAGCGCCACGACCTTGATCCAGGCAGGTGCCAACGACACCGTGTCCTACCCCTCTGTCGTCGCCAGCTATTACCAGTCGCTGCCGACCAGCCTCACCCGTGCGTTGACCACCTTCAGAGGGGCGTCCCACCTGGACTGGATCAACAGCGGCAGCGCCACCCAGCATGCCCGCTTCAAAACCCTGGTGACCTCCTGGATGAAGGTTTATCTGGATAATGACAGCACCTATCAGACCCACCTGGATGGTGCCGAACATGATCGCCATCTGGCGGAAGACTGGTTTACCCGTTTCGAGTATGTGCGTTAAGACCCGTCACGTAACCCGCCTCTAGCAGCGGCTCTGGATGCNCCGGGACTACACGGATGACGCTCCGCGTCGCTTGTAAGGTGGCCATAGCGAAGCTTTGTCCACCGCTACGCTCTAGGGTGGGCAAGCATTCGGCGCTGGCGCAATGCCAAGTCCCAGATCTGGTTCGGGCTTGGCACTGCGGCCCTTAAAGCGCAAAGCGCTTATCCAGGCCGCTGTAACCCATGCCCACCCCCTTGTGCACCTTGAGCTGCACCGGGATGCGCTCTTTGAGCGCCTCGACGTGGCTGATCACGCCGATCATCTTGCCGCTGGCGTTGAGGTTATCCAGGGCATCCAGGGCCACCTCCAGGGTTTCGCCGTCCAATGTGCCGAAGCCTTCGTCGAGAAACAGCGAGTCGATGCTGGTCTTGTGGCTGACCAGATCGGACAGCGCCAGGGCCAATGCCAGGCTGACCAGAAAGCTCTCGCCGCCGGACAGGGTCTTGGTGTCGCGCGCCGCATCGGCCTGCCAGGTATCGATCACCTCCAGCTCCAGCTCGCCACTGCTGCGCCGCGCCAGCTGATAACGGCCGTGCAGGCGTTCGAGCTGCTGATTGGCCAGGTAGACCAGATGATCCAGGGTCAGGCCCTGGGCGAACTTGCGGTACTTGGCACCATCGGCCGAACCGATCAGGCTGTTGAGCTGCTGCCATAGATCGTATTCACCCTGCTTGGCGGCAATCGCGGCGAACAGACTTTGCTGGCCGAGCCTGCGCGCGTCGTCGCCCTGCAACTGGGCGCGAATTTCGCCCTGGCGTTCGCTTAGATTTTTGAGCTGAGCGTTAAGGGCGAATAGCTGTTCGTCCAACTGCACAAGATTGAGCGCGGTGGCCGGGCTGGCCTGTAAGGCGGCCAGTTGCTGCGCGGCGGCACTGGCCAGGGCCTGGGAATCGCTCAGTGCCTTGTCCAGACGCTGACGCAGTTGTTGCAACGCTGCGCGCTGCGCCTGATCCAGCAGGGCGGCCAGATAATCGGCCTCGGTATTAAAGGGGCTGGCGAGCAGTGCGACCGTCCACTGCTGCTCGGCCTGTTGCAGACGCATTTGCTCATCCTGCAGACGGCTGGCCAGGGCCTGACGGCTACCGGCCAGCTGCTGCTGACGGCGCTGCGCCTCTTCCAGCTGAACCTGCGCTTGCTGCAAGGCCGCCTGGGTATCGGCAGGCTTGGCCAAGGCCGGTTGATCGGCCAGGCCCAGCGCAGTCCAGCGTTGTTGCCAGAGCTGAGCCTGCTGCACTGCAGCCTGCAGGCCGTGATCCAGCTCACTGAGCTCGCGCTGTAAATCCAGGCTCTGCTGCTGGTTGTGCTGCCAGCGCTGCCACTCTGCCTGGCGCTCGGCCAGCCAGGCGCTGGCGTCGTCCGGCAGCTGATAACCGAACTCAGCCAGGGCTTGGCTTAGGCTAGAGGTACGTTCATCGGCAACACCCTGCAGCTGCTGCAGGCGCAATTGGCCTTGTGCGGCCTGCTCCTGGCGCTGCTGCAGCTGCAGACTATTGAGCGCCTGCTGCTGTTCCAGTTCGCTGCACTGCTGCTGCAGCCCCAAGCGCGCCTGCTGGCGCTGTTCGAGGTTGCTGCTCAGCTGTTGCAGTTGATCAAGGCTCTGCTGCAACTGTTGCAACTCACGGCTTTGTTGCGCCTGCTGATCAGCCAGTGCAATGGCATCGGCCAATGGGTTTTCCAGCTGCGCGCTGAGCGCCTGCCAGCGTTCGCGCTGCTCGGCCTGGGTCTGCTGGCCACGCTCGAACTGCTGCTGTTGCTGCTCCAGGCGCGCGGCGAGTTTTTCCAGTTCACCCGCCAGTTGCCGACCTTGTTCGGTCAGGGCCTCCAGCTCAGTACGTTTGCTGTTGAGCAAGGCCTTGGTCGCCGAAACATCCAGGGCCTGGTAAGCACTGATCGCCGGGTGCGACTCGGAGCCGCACAGCGGGCAGGCCTCGCCGGGTTGCAGCTGGGCACGGTGGCTCTCCAGGGCCTGGATGCGCTGTTCCTGCTCCAGCAGTTTTTCCTGGGCCTGCACCTGCTGCTGCAGGTCCTTGTAGCTCAGGCGCAACTGCGCCACCTCGGCACCCTTGACCTGATGCTGCTCGCGCAACAGCGTCAGGGCACTGGCCAGTTGCGTTTGCTCGGCGGTCAGGCGCTGCCCGGCCCCGGCCAATTCGCCCAGCTGAGTCAGTACACCGCCCTGGATATGCAGCTGCTGCCAGCGCTCACGCAAGGCTGCCTCACTGCGCCCGGCCAGCAGCGCCTGCTGTTGCTGAAGCGCGGCGCTCTCCTGTTCCTGCGCCTGCTGCAGGCGGTTCTGTTCGGCGCTGAGCCGTTCAGCCTGCTGGCCAAGTTGCGCTTGCAAGGCGGCGATGCTGTTTTGCAGCTGCTGCTGACTCTGTTGCAACTGGGCGATTTCCTCGACCTGTTGCTGGCGCGCCTTAAGCTGCTCGCCCCAACTACCTAGCTGCTCGCCCAGACGGCCATGCTGCGGCTGCGCGGCCAGTTGCTGTTGCAACTGCTGCAGGCGCTCGGCCAACTGCTGGCGCTGCGCCTGACAGTCGGCAAGCAGCCAGGCGCTAAGCTCGCGAGCCTGCCAGCTGTGCTCGGCAATGGCCTGCTCAACCTGGCGCTGCTCCTCGGCATTCTGCTGCAAGCCCTGCTCGGTCTGCGCCAGGCTCCGCTGGGTCTGCTGCCNGTCATGGTGCAGCGGCTGCAAACGCAGCGCCGGCTCGCTGGCGGCCAGTTGCGCCAGCTGTGGCTGGGCTTGCTGTAACGCCTGCTGCGCCGCCTGCTCGGCCTGCTGGCTGGCGTGCAACTGCGCCTGGGCCTTGCTCAGCTCCTCGCACCAACGGCGCTGGCGCTGCAACTCGGCGTGCTGTGCGCCGAGTGCGGCTTCATCAATCGCCAGTTGCTCGGCCTGCACTTGCAGCTCAATACGCTGCGCGTCGCTGAGCAGCTCGACGCCTTCGGCCTTGGCGCGTAGCTGGTCGAGGGCGACTTTTACCTCGCGGCACTGCTCGAAAACCCGCTGGGAAATCTGCCCGTAAATATCGGTGCCGGTCAGCTCTTCCAGCAGCTCGGCGCGCTGGTTGGCATTGGCTTCGAGAAAGGCGGCGAAACCGCCCTGGGCCAGCAGCATGGATTTGGTAAAGCGCTCGAAATCGAGGCCCGTGAGGCGCTCGGTCTCGCGCAGCTTCTCATTGATCTTGTCGGTAATGATCTGGCCATCGGCGGCAGCCAGTTCCACCTTGGGTGCCTGCAACGCGCCATCGGCCTTGTCGCGGGCGCGGCGCTGGCTCCAGAAGGCACGGTAAGCCACACCCTTGACCTCGAACTCGACCTCGGCCAGGCAATCGGCGGTGTGCCGACTCATCAGTTCATTGGCGCTGGCCGACACCGTATTCATCCGCGGGGTGCGGTGGTACAGGGCCAGGCAGATGGCATCCAGCAGCGTGGTCTTGCCCGCGCCGGTCGGGCCGGTAATGGCGAACAGGCCGTTGTCCTTGAAGGGCTCGGCGGTGAAATCGATCTTCCACTCGCCTTTTAGCGAGTTGAGGTTTTTTAGCCGCAGGCTGAGGATCTTCATAGCTCGCCCTCGCGCAGCTCACTCACCACCTGCTGATACAGCCCGAGCAGGCGCTGCTGGTCGGCATCGTCCAGACTTTCACTGCTTAGGCGTTGAGCGAAGACGTCTTCCACGCTCAACTCATCCAGGGTTTCCTTGGCCTGGCCCTGCAGGCCGGCCACTGCATTGCCGCGCTCGCGGCGGATACGCAGCACCTCCACCGGCAGCCCCTCGCACAGGGCGGCGATACGCAGCTGCAGGTCGCTGAGGTAATCGTCGCTGCCGACCAGCACTTCCAGCCAGACCGGTTGCTCGACACTGCCCTGCTCCGCCGCTTGCCTGATCTGCACATCCAGCTCTTTAAGCGAGCCGCGCAAGGACAGCAGCGGCTGAAAACGCGGCACTGGCAGCGCGCTGATCTGGCGCAAGCCGCTGCTATCCAACTCCACCAGCAGTACCTCTTTCTGCTGTTTGGCTTCATCGAAGCTCAGCGCAATCGGCGAGCCGCAGTAGCGGATATGTTCCAAGCCGCCGACCTTCTGCGGGCGGTGGATATGCCCCAGGGCGATATAGGCCGCTGGCGGAAAGGCGCTGGTGGGAAAGGCCTCCAGGCTGCCGACATAGATTTCGCGCACCGAATCGCTGGCGCTGGCACCGACTGTGGTGAGATGGCCGCTGGCAATAATCGGCAGGTCGCCACCCAGCTCGGCACGCTTGGCCTCGGCCAGGGCATAGAGGTTCTGATAGTGCTGCTGGATTGCCTGTTGCAGCGACTGCTGCTTGTCCTGCGCGCTCTGCCCGGCCTGGCTAAGCAATACATCGCGAGGGCGGATAAAGGGGATGCCGCAAAGAATCGCCCCGGCCGAACCATCGCGCCGATGCAGCACCAGCAGCTGCTCATCCAGCGACTCGCAGACGCCGGGAATCACCCGCGTACCGAGCTGCGCCAGCAGGGTCTTGCTCTCGCCGAGCATGGCCACCGAGTCATGGTTGCCACCGAGCACCACCAGTTCGCAGCCAGTGCCGCGCAGTTCGACGATAAAGCGGTTGTACTGCTCGCGGGCATAGCTGGGCGGCGCGCCGGTGTCGAAGATATCGCCGGCAATCAGCACGGCATCCACTTGATGCGCGCGCACCTGCTCGATCAGCCAGGCACAGAACGCCTGATGCTCGGCCTGGCGGGTCTTGCCCATAAAGTGCTGACCGAGGTGCCAGTCGGAGGTGTGGAGGATGCGCATGCTTAGAACACCCAATCCTTGACCACCATATGGGTCTTCACTTTCTGCATGCCGGGGAAGTTTTCGATCTCGCCGCGAATCTCGCTCAAGCGCTGCATCGACGCGGCTTCGATGGACACCAGCATATCGGTCTCGCCGCTGATGCCACTGCAGCGGCGCACCTCGGGGAACACGCGCATCAGCTCGACATAGTGTTCGCAGCGCCCGCCCTGGTAGAACAACTCCAGATAGGCCTTGATCGNCGCCTCGCCCGGCAGCGCCACCTGGGCGTGATAGCCGCCGATTACACCGCTGTGTTCCAGCTGACGAATGCGCTCGCTGACCGCCGAGCGCGACAGGTTGACCTCGCGGGCGATCTGGCTGACGGGTAAGCGCGCATCGGCGCGCAACAGGGCGAGTATCTGCTGATCGAACTTGTCCACGCGGGCTCTCGAAAAAGGCAATTTGACGGCCAGTTGCGCCAGATCGTCGGTAAAAACCGACACTTCGCCAGCAGCCTGCAACAGGTGGGCGATTTAACATGGCGAACGAAACCGCAGAGCATACAACATGAGCCGTCTAAATCAGGAATTGGGCCTGCTGCAAGGGATTGGCCTGTTGAGTACCTCGCTGCTGGGCACCGGGATTTTCGTGATCCCGGCACTGGCCGCCACCGCTGCCGGCGAAGCGTCGCTATGGGCCTGGATGCTGTTGATCGCCCTGGTGCTGCCGGTGGCCTTTACCTTTGCCCAGCTGGGCCGCCACTTCCCCCATGCCGGCGGCGCGCCGCATCTGATCGGCCGCGCCTTCGGCCCGCGCATGGAGCGTCTGAGTGCGCTGCTGTTTCTCGCCGTGCTGCCGGTGGGGCTGCCGGCAGCGCTGAATATCGCAAGCGGCTTCTGGCAGGCGCTGTTCGATCTCAGCCGCGGCCAGGCACTGGCCATCCAGCTCGCCACCCTAGCGGCCATGCTGCTACTCGGCCAGCGCCCGGCCAAGGCCAGCGGGATGATTCAGGGCGCGATTGCCGTGGCGATTATCGCCACCATTGCCCTGATCTGGTGGGTCGGCGATCTGCCCGTCAGCAGCCAGCCGCTGCTACCGCCCATCCAGGGCTCCTGGCATCTGCTGCCCGCGGCGCTGGGGGTGATGTTCTGGTGCTTTGTCGGTATCGAGGCTTTTACCCATATGGGCGAGGAGTTCAAGAACCCCGAGCGCGACTTCCCCCTGGCCCTGCTGTTTGGCGTGCTGCTGGCCGGCCTGGTGTACTGGGCCTGCTCGGTGGCGGTGCTGAGTTTTCAGGCCTACGGCGATGTGACAACCGATGCCGCATCCCTGCCGCGCATGCTCGACCTGCTGCTGGGCGACCAGGCACGCTGGATCGCCGCCACCGTGGGCTACCTGGCCTGCTTCGCCTCGATGAACGTGTATATGCAGGGCTTCGCCCGGCTGATCTGGAGCCTGGCCGACGAAGGCAAACTGCCGATCAGCCTGGCCCAGCGCAATAAACACGGTGTGCCAGCCCGCGCACTCTTGCTGGTGATCCTCAGCTGCGCCCTGTGCGCCAGTCTGGCCAGCGTGCTCGAGCTGACGGTGGACGACCTGATCCGCTACGCCAACGGCAACTTCGTGGTCATCTACCTGCTGAGCATGGCCGCCGGTTGGGTGCTGCTGCGCGGTATCTGGCGCGCTCTGGCCGCATTCAGCACGCTGCTGTGCAGCCTGGTGCTGCTGATGCTGGGTGTGGACGCCTGGTATGCCCTGGGTTTGCTGGTGCTGCTGTGCGGCCTCGACTATCTGCGCAGCCCGCGTAAACAGACTCTAAAGGTGACCTAGGGCCGCACATCCTTCTATCCTTGCTCTGACTAACGAGAAAGGATGCCCCATGCCCCGCGTACTCAATGACCTGAAAATCATGCTGCTGGCCAATCTATGGGTGGTACCGGTGGTGGCCGCGCTGGTGGGGGCGGTGTTCTACTTCGTCGCGCCACCACCGCCGATGAGCGCGGTCATGGCCACTGGTGCCGAAGGTGGAGCGTACCGCCTGTTCGCCGAGCGCCTGCGCGAAGAACTGGCCAAGCAGGGCTTCGAGCTGGAGCTGGTACCGAGCAGGGGCTCGCGGGATAACCTGGAGCGGCTGCTGGCCGCGGACGGCCCGGTCGAAATCGCCCTGGTGCAAAGCGGCATGGAGCGCCAGCTGGTCCAGGCCGACCGCCAGCGCCTGCAAAGCCTGGGGGCGATCTATCAGGAACCCTTGTGGCTGTTCTACCGCGCCGAACTCAGCCTGGACCGCATCGCCGACCTGCTGCCGTTGCGCCTGGCTCTCGGCAGCACCGGCAGCGGCACCCAGGCGGCCACCGCCGCCATTCTCGAAGCCAATGCGATAAACCCCGAGCGCTACCCCCTCAACTGGCAAGCCAGCGGCGGCGGCAAAGCGGTGACAGCCCTGATGGCCGGTGAGCTGGACGCCGCCTTCTTTGTCGGCCCGGCTGAGAGTGCCCAAGTACAGCAGCTGGCCGCCAACCCGGCGCTGCGCCTGGCGACCTTCCGCCGCGCCGCTGCCTATGAGGCCCGCCTGCCGTTCTTCAATCGCCTCACGGTGGGTGAAGGCCTGCTCAACCTGGCGCAGAACAGCCCGCCCCAGGACACCCAGATCCTCTCTCCGGTGGCCACCCTGGTGATCAACCAGAATTTCCATCCGGGCCTGGTGCCGCTGTTTCTGGATGCTAGCCGCGAAGTGATGAAGAACGGCACCCTGCTCGACAAGGCCGGGACCTTTCCCAGCGCCGAGCCCTTGACCTTCGAACTGTCCAGCGACGCCGAGCACTACTACAAGAACGGCCTGCCACTGCTGCAGCGCTATCTGCCGTTTCGCATCGCCTCCCTGGCCGACCGCTATATCATTCTGCTGATCCCCCTGCTGGTGGTGCTGATCCCCCTGTTCAAGGCGGTCGGCCCGCTGTACCGCTGGCGCATCCGCGCGCGCATCTACCGCTGGTACAAGCACCTGCGCGAGGTTGACCGACAGCTGGACGCCGGCACCCTGCCCGAACGCCTGGACGCCGAAGTGGAACGCCTGGAGCAGCTGGAAGACGAGCTGGCCAAGGTCGATGTGCCGCTGTCCTACTCCAACGAGCTGTATGAACTGCANGTGCACCTGCGCTATGTGATCGAACGCCTGCACGCCCTGCAACAGCGCCGGGCGACCNCGGACGAGTCAGTCGGGTAAACTGCGCGNCATTNTCCGGTCGTTGTGCCGCCATNACGGCGGCGCAGCGCCCCTGTTCACCGCTCACGCTATTTGAAGAGAATCTGCATGCCGATCCGCCACTGCATCGTCCACCTGATCGACAAGAAGCCCGATGGCACGCCCGCCGTGCTGCATGCCCGGGACACCGAGCTGGGCGCGTCCCAGGCCATCGAGAATATGCTCGCCGACCTCAACGAGAGCTATAACGCCAAGCAGGGCAAGGCCTGGGGCTTTTTCCATGCCGAGTCCGGGGCCTACCCCTTCAGCGGCTGGCTGAAGCATTACCTCGACGGCGGCCAGGATTTCGCCGCATTCAGCCGTCAGGCGGTAGAGCAGCTGCAGAAGCTGATGGAGGAGTCCAACCTGTCCACCGGGGGCCATGTGCTGTTCGCCCATTACCAGCAGGGCATGACCGACTACCTGGTTATCGCCCTGCTGCACCACAGCGAAGGCGTGGCGGTGAACGAAGCGCTGGACGTGACCCCGGCCAAGCACCTGGACCTGGGCCAGCTGCATCTGGCGGCGCGGATCAATATTTCCGAGTGGCAGAACAATGCCAACTCCAAGCAGTACATCTCCTTTATCAAGGGCAAGAACGGCAAGAAGGTCTCGGAATACTTCCGCGACTTTATCGGCTGCCAGGAAGGCGTCGACGGCCCGGGCGAGACCCGCACCCTGCTCAAGGCCTTCAGCGACTTCGTCGAAAGCGAAGACCTGCCAGAAGAACAGGCCCGAGAGAAGACCAAGACCCTGGTCGGTTATGCCAGCAGCCAGGCCAAGCTGGGCGAGCCCATGACCCTGACCGAACTCTCGGGGCTGATCGACGAAGAGCGGCCCAAGGCCTTCTACGACCATATCCGCAACAAGGACTACGGCCTGTCGCCGGAGATCCCGGCGGACAAACGCACCCTCAGCCAGTTCCAGCGCTTTACCGGCCGTGCCGAAGGCCTCTCGATCAGTTTCGAGGCGCACCTGCTGGGTTCGAAGATCGAATATGACGAAAGCAGCGACACCCTGGTGATTCGCAATCTGCCGACGCAGTTGACCGATCAACTCAAGCGCCGCAAGGGCTGAGGCAACAGCCATGGCCCGTCTACCCGACACCCTGCTGGACGCCTGCCTGTGCGACCCGGCGGCCCCCTTCGGGCAGGACCCGGCGCGGGATTTCGGTCTGGACAAATGCCGCGCCCAGCAGGCCATGGCGGAGCTGCGGCCCTGGCTCAACCACCAGCAGCGCATGCTCTGGGCCAACCGCCGCGACGCCCTGCTGCTGATCCTGCAAGGCACCGACAGCTCGGGCAAGGACGGCATCATTCGCCGGGTGATCAGCAGCTTCGACCCGCAAGGGCTGCGCATCCACAGCTTTTTCCAACCCGACGCCTGCGAGCAGCGTCATGACTTTCTCTGGCGCTACCAGCGCCGCCTGCCGCCCCCCGGCCTGCTCGGGGTGTTCAACCGTAGCTATTACGAAGGCCTGATCAGCGACCCCCTGGATGGACTGTGCAGCGCCGCCGAACTGCCGGCGCGGCAACAGGCGATTGCCGCACTGGAAAGCCAGTGGCCTGAGCAGCGGCTGCATCCCTTGAAATGCTTCCTGCATATTTCCAGGGCTGAGCAGTATCAGCGCCTGCGCGAACGGATCGAGAAGCCCCACAAGCGCTGGAAGCTGCATGCCAGTGACTTGCAGAGTTACCGCGAATACGACCTGCGCCAGCAGCGCTGGGTCGAGCAGCTAAGCGCCAGCCACAGCCCGGCAGCGCCCTGGTATGTGATCCCGGCGAACCATCGCTGGCTGCGCGACTGGCTGGTGGCGAGCCTGCTGGCCCGCGAGCTGGAACGCCTGCAGCTGGACTGGCCGGACAGCCCGGCCCCGTTTAGCCTGGCGGAACTGCAACGCGCGCAGTTCGAGACGCCTCTGCCGTAGCCGCCCCGCCCGAGACCAAGGAACGTCCATGAAGAAAATCATCCTGCTGCTGGCCTGTCTGGCGCTCTATCAGAACTGGGACAAACTGCAGAACTGGCTGCAGCCGGCGCAGGCCAATCGGCCCGGCGAGGTGGTGCTGTACGCCACCCAGTGGTGCGGTTATTGCGCCAAGGCGCGCGAGCAGCTGGCAGCAGACCGGGTGGCCTACCGCGAAGTCGATATCGAGAAGGATGCCGCCGGCCATGCGCGCTTCAAGGCCCTGGGCGGGCGCGGCGTGCCCCTGCTGAATATCAAGGGCACCCTCATTCACGGCTACAACCCACAGGCCATGCGCGCGGCTTACTGAATCGCGGGCCTCCGCGCACAGGCAGTGACGACTGGACTAGAGTCATAGAGTAGGTTGCCCCAGCCGCCAGGAGCCGACAATGGCTTCCCTTCGCAGCTCGTCCTGCCCGCCTCCCTGCCCGCGCCCCAGGCGTGCACGTGCAGCGCTGTGCCTGGTCCTGCTGGCCGCCACACTGACCATGGCCACGGAGCAGCCGCCGCCGCAAGCGCTGCGCAGCGATAGCGGGCGCTTCGTGGCGGCCAATGCCGAGTTCACCCTGCTGCACGAGATGGGTCATCTGCTGATCGCCGAGCTGGATCTGCCGGTGCTCGGCCGCGAAGAGGATGCGGCCGATCAGCTTGGCTTTATCAGCCTGTTCCTCTCCTACGGCCGCCAACGCGACGCCGACTTCTATGCCAAGTTGCTGGATATCGCCGATTACTGGCGGCTGGAATGGCAACGGATAAAACCTGCGGAGGAAGAGGTGCACGCCTGGGCCAGCCATGGTCTCGACGCCCAGCGCTTCTACAACCTGGCGTGCCTGATCTACGGCAGTGATCCGGACCGCCTGGAGTGGATCCCCAAGGTCACCGGGCTGCCGGTGGAACGCGCGCTCTACTGCGACCAGGAGTACGCCCAGGTGCGCAAGGCGCTGGCCTGGGTCGAACAACAACACGGCCTTAAGCCGGGGGAGCCGGTCCACCATCGCATTCGGGTGATCTACGAGCCTCCCAGCCAGCAGTTGGACGACAGCCGGCACCTGCTCGCGCAGATCCACCGTTCGGGCGAAGTGGAGGCCATCGCCGCCCGCGCCAGTGAAACCTACCGCCTGCCCCGCGATCTGGTGCTGCGCCTGAGCAATTGTGGCGCAGCGGACGCCTGGTACAGCCGTACCGGCGGCGAGCTGGTGCTGTGCTACGAACGCCTGAGCTATTTCCATGCGCTCGCCGCACAACTGCCACGCCTACGCCAGACCCCGGCTCCGGCGCTCTGCCAGGCCTGCCGCTAACGCGCCTCGATGCGAAAGCCCATGCGCGGGAAATGCACATGCAGGGTCCCGGCGCGAGGATCTTCGCGGCGCAGGATCAGCTCTTCAGCGCCGCTGAATACCAGCTCCCCTTCCACCGCATCGACGCCGTAATCGATGGCGGAAATTGCCACCTGCTGGCCGACGGCAAAGCCATTGGGGTCAACCAGAGCCTGCTCCGGCAAGGCCGCAGGGCTGGCGTCACGGGCAATGGCAACAGCCTCTTCGCCACTCATATCGCTGAACGAACCGTGACCGAAATCCAGCACCCGGGCCAGCCAGGTGGCCACTGCCGGGTAGTCGTCGACCAGCCCTGCGGTTACCGGGGTGCCACGCAGGAACCAGAGTGGATGAGCCATGGCGATATCGGCAAGCGACGGTTCGCCAAACAGGAAATCTCCTGCCTCGCGCTCAAGCTGCTGCTGCAGCCTCGCCATCAGGGTCGGCCACTGGTGCTTGGCCACTTCCAATGGAATCCGTGTGGCCAGGCCGCCACTGAACAACGACGAACGATCGGCAACAAAGGTTTTGAGAAATTCCGGCGGCAGCTTGCCGAAGCGCGCCGCGATGGACTCCGGCTGGAACACCAGGCTTACCGCATGCAGAAATACCTGGGTATCGGCCCACAGGGCGAAGCTGGCAACGTTGAACTCCTGGCCTTCCGGGAACAGCGCCGGGGTGGATTTCTCCGCTTCCAGGCGGCGGGCGATCAGTGCGGTATCGCAATAGATGTCGGCCCCAACCTGCAACACCGGGGTCTTGCGGTAGCCGCCGGTCAGGGCGGTCAGGTCAGGCTTGGGCATGATCGGCGGGATCATCACCGAGCGCCACGACAGCTGCTTGAAGCCCAACATCAGGCGGGCCTTTTCGGCGAAGGGTGAAGTCGGGTAATGGTGCAGGATCAACTCGTGCATAACGGGCTCCGCCACTGTAGGTAAGCGCGCAGCTTAACCCTGCCAGCCCCGGCCAGCCTACCCGCTTAGCCTAATAGGCTGCCATCAGCCGCGCCGATAACCACGGCCGCCACCAGCGCTTCCTTGGCGGCTTTGGCCAGAGCCTTGATCGCCCGCTCGCGGCGCAGAGCATCGCCCTTGCTGGCGCAGGATTCGATGTAGACCAGGGCCTGGGCCGGGCTGGAATGGAAAAAACGCGCGCCCTTGCCGCTCTGGTGCTTGGCAAAGCGTTTGTGCGGATCGTCGCTGATGCCGCAGTACAACGCGCCGTTGGCCGCCCGTACCAGGTAGACAAACCAGGGTTTGGCGCAAGCCGCACTGGGTGTGGAAGAGGAGTCGGGCATCAGTAAGGTCGGCAGAGAGTAAACGGGGTCGCCGAGCTTAACGATTCTTCTGGAAAGCCGCCAAGCCCTTGGCCGCCTGCTGGCGAATGGCGTTCTGCACCGGCGGCAACCAGCCCAGCAGGCGGCCTTTGCTGCCCAGGGCCTGGGCGGCCCAGCGCCACAGGTCGAAACGGTCGTGGTGCTCGACTATCTTGCCGTCGCGAAACACGAAACTGGCATCGATATGGTTGACCACCGTCTTGCCAGTCTGGCTGAACACATAGGTCGCGACCCAGCGCGCCCGGCCGGAGTACTCGTCCGCCGCCACNCCCTCGAAGGTCAGGGCAAAGTCCTGGGCCTTGGCGCAGAGCATGCGCCACATATCGCCNGCGTCCGTGCCGCGCAGGTCGGTAAATACCGGGTCGCTGAAATGCACGTCTTCGGCATAACAGCTGGCCATGGTCTCGGCATCCAGCTGCTGGAAGGCTTGATAGAAACGGGTGATCAGTTCGGCGTTGGCATGAGGCATGTCGGCAAGGCTCCGGGTTGGGTCTGCGTTGAGTATTGCGGCAAAAGCTCCGGCACGCGATTGGCGCTAAAGACAACTTTGTGTCAATAATCGCCAAAATCATTACCCGGCCCGCTGCCATGCCGAAGATCGCCTTGTATGTCTGCCCGCAAACCCGCTGCTCCAGCCTGAGCATGGCCATGGACGCCTTTGCCCTGGCCAACAGCCTGTACGGGCGCGCCGAATTCGAGCTGCAGCGCTTCAGCCTGGATGGCCAGGCGGTCGATCTCGGCTTCGCCCGAGTCCAGGTCGACGGTGACCTGAGCCTGGCCGCCGCGGCCGACTGTCTGTTATTGCCGGCCACCGGCAGCGCCATCGACAGCACCCTGAGCGCCAATGCCGCGCTGCTGCCCTGGCTGGCCCAGCGCCCACCCAGCCAGCAACTCGCCAGCCTGTGCAGCAGCGCCTTTCTGCTCGCCGCCGCCGGCCTCCTCGATGGCCGCCGCGCCACCACCCACTGGGCCCTGGCCGGGCAATTCCGCCGGCGCTTCCCGCAAGTGGACCTGCAGATCGAGCAACTGCTCTGTCACGACGGCAACCTGCTCAGCTCGGGCGGAGCTCAGGCCGGGCTGGACCTGTGTCTGTACCTGATCGGCCAGCAGGCGGGGGCCGAACTGGCCCGGCAGGTGGCTAACGCCCTGGTATTCGACAGCCAGCGCGGCAGCCAGGCGCGCTATGCGCCACTGCTGCCCAGCCAGGCCGTCCAGGACAGCCAATTGGCCACCCTGCTGCAGTGGATGCAGCGTCATCAGGGCGAAGCCATCGACCTCAAGCGCCTGGCCGAGCAGGCCAGCTGCTCGCCGCGCACCCTGCTGCGCCGCTTCAAGGCCGGCACCGGGCTGACGCCCAACGACTACCTGCAACGCCTGCGCATCAGCAGCGCACAACAGGCCCTGCTCAGCCCTGCCAATTCCCTGGAACGGATCGCCGCTCAGGTGGGCTACGCCGACCGCGCCACCTTTGCCAAGCTGTTCAAGCAGCTCTGCGGGGAAACACCCGGGGCCTTTCGCCGGCGTATGCGTCAGGCACCGTAAGGCCCAACGCCCTGTGGGAACGGGTGGACGTGCAGTCCCATGCCCGCGATCCGCGCGCGGCCAGACACTTTCGTGGCCACGGGCTCCTACAAGGAATTGCTGCATGCAACAGGACGGGACAGTGCCCACAAAAAAGGGAGCCCGCAGGCTCCCTCTCTGGTTACGGCTACGACTCAGTGCAGGATCTGGCTGAGGAACAGCTTGGTGCGTTCGTTCTGCGGGTTGGTGAAGAAGGTATTCGGTTCGGCTTCTTCGATGATCTCGCCCTTGTCGAGGAAGATCACCCGGTTCGCCACGGTGCGGGCAAAGCCCATCTCGTGGGTTACGCAGAGCATGGTCATGCCGTCTTCGGCCAGACTGACCATGGTGTCCAGCACTTCCTTGACCATTTCCGGATCGAGGGCCGAGGTCGGCTCGTCGAACAGCATGATCTTCGGCTTCATGCACAGCGCCCGGGCAATTGCCACGCGCTGCTGCTGGCCACCGGAAAGCTGCCCCGGGTACTTGTTGGCCTGTTCCGGAATACGCACGCGCTCAAGGAAGTGCATGGCGATTTCCTCGGCCTTGCGCTTGGGCATCTTGCGCACCCACATCGGGGCCAGGGTGCAGTTCTGCAGCACGGTGAGGTGCGGGAACAGGTTGAAGTGCTGGAACACCATGCCGACTTCCCGGCGCACTATTTCGATGTGCTTGAGGTCGTGGGTCAGTTCGGTGCCATCGACCACGATGCGCCCCTGCTGGTGTTCTTCCAGACGGTTGATGCAGCGGATCGCGGTGGACTTGCCGGAACCCGACGGGCCGCAGAGGACGATACGCTCGCCCTGACTCACGCTCAGGTTGATGTCCTTGAGTACATGGAACTGGCCGTACCATTTGTGCACGCCTTGCATCAGGATCATCGGCTCGGCGCTGGTTTGCTTGATTGCTTCAGACATTGAAAAAACTCCTAACGCTTATGACCGGTGTCCAGCTTGCGCTCCAGGTGCACGGAGTAGCGGGACATGCCAAAACAGAAAATCCAGAAGATCAGCGCGGCGAATACATAGCCTTCGGTGGCCATACCCAGCCAGGCCGGGTCGGTGGTCGCCTGCTTGATGCTGTTGAGCAAGTCGAACAGGCCGATGATGATCACCAGGCTGGTGTCCTTGAACAGCGCGATAAAGGTGTTGACGATGCCGGGGATCACCAGCTTCATGGCTTGCGGCAGAATCACCAGGCCCATCATCCGCCAGTAGCCCAGCCCCATGGCCGCAGCGGCCTCGTACTGNCCTTTNGGGATGGCCTGCAGGCCGCCACGCACCACTTCGGCGATATAGGCCGACTGGAACAGGATCACCCCGATCAGGGCGCGGATCAGCTTGTCGAAACTCAGGCCTTCGGGGAGGAACAGCGGCAACATTACCGAGGACATGAACAGCACGGTGATCAGGGGGACACCACGCCAGAACTCGATAAAGGTCACGCAGATCACCCGGATCGCCGGCATGTCCGAACGCCGTCCTAGAGCCAGCAGGATACCCAGCGGCAAGGCCCCGGCTATACCCACGGCAGCGATCACCAGGGTCAGCATCAGGCCGCCCCACTGGCTGGTGGCAACAGTCGACAGACCGAAGAAGCCGCCATGCAGCAGCCAGTAGGCCACGAGCGGATACACCACCAGGAAGCTCAGCCCATAGAAGGCCTTGCGCGGCATCTGCGGAATAAACAGCGGCGCGGCACCGATGATCGCCAGCCACAGAGTAGTGTCCACCCTCCAGCGCAGCTCGGTCGGATAGAAGCCGTACATAAACTGGCCGAAACGCTGCTGAATGAACACCCAGCACGCGCCGCCGCTGGTGCAATCGGCGCGGGTGGTACCGGTCCAGTCGGCGTCGATAAATGCCCATTGAATCAGCGGCGGTACGATCAGCCACACCAGGTAGGCGGCGAACAGGGTCAGCAGGCTGTTGAACCAGCTGGAGAACAGGTTGGCGCGCAGCCAACCGACCACACCGACGCTGAGCGCGGGTGGCGGTAGATCAGGTTTAAAGGTATGGGTCTGCATGGCTGCTCCTTACCGCTCGATCAGCGCAATGCGCTTGTTGTACCAGTTCATCAGCATGGAAATGCTGATACTGATCGCCAGGTAAACGCTCATGGTGATGGCAATCACCTCAATCGCCTGTCCGGTCTGGTTAAGCACCGTGCCGGCAAACAGCGAGACCATGTCGGGGTAGCCGATACCGGCCGCCAACGAGGAGTTCTTCGCCAGGTTGAGGTACTGACTGGTCAACGGCGGAATGATCACCCGCAGCGCCTGGGGAATGATCACCAGTCGCAGGGTCTTGCCCGCTGGTATGCCCAGGGAGCGCGCCGCTTCGGTCTGGCCATGGCTGACCGCCATGATCCCGGAACGCACGTTCTCGGCGATAAAGGCCGCGGTGTAGATGGTCAGCGCCAGGGTCAGGGCCATCAGTTCGGGGATCAGCACCCAACCGCCACGGAAGTTGAAGCCGGTCAGCTCAGGCGTACTCCATTGCAGCGGATTGCCGGTCAGCAATATCGCCAGGCCGGGCACGATCAGTAACAGCGGTACCGCGCCCAGAGACACGGGGAAGTATTTGCCGGTGGCCTCGAAACGCGCCCGCGACCAGCGCACCAGCAGCACCACGCCGATCAGCGCAATCACCAGGGCGGCGAAAAAGGTGCCGAAGCTGTCCGACGGGCTGGGGGCCGGCATATACAAGCCGCGGCTATTAAGGAAGAAGGTTTCGCCTATGCCCATGCTCTGGCGCGGCCCGGGCAGCGAAAGCATCACCGCGAAGTACCAGAAGAAGATCTGCAGCAGCGGCGGAATGTTACGGAAGATTTCGATGTAGACGGTGGCCAGCTTGCTGATCAGCCAGTTGGGCGACAGCCGCGCGACACCGAGCAGAAAGCCCAGCAGGGTCGCCAGGACGATGCCGATAACCGAGACCAGCAGGGTATTGAGCAAGCCGACGAAGAATACCCGGCCGTAGGTGTGGCTTTCGTTGTAGTCGATCAGACTTTGCGCAATGCCGAAGCCTGCACTGTTATTGAGAAAGGAAAAGCCCGAGGTGATGCCGCGCTTCGCCAGGTTAGTCTGGGTGTTATCAAACAAAAACCAGCCGAGCGCGACAACGGCGATAACGGCAAGAATTTGAAATAGCCAAGCACGCGCTTTGGGGTCGGTCCAGACCGATCCACCGGGGCGCGGGACATTTGCAGTGGTTTGCATAGGAGCCCTCTTGGAACCCTTATGCCCGCATCGGCGGGCATGAGGTTCACATCAATCAGAACGATGCCAGCGGCCCAGGACGGGACGCTGGCAACAGACGGTCAGCGCACTGGCGGTGCGTATTGCAGACCACCCTTGTTCCACAGGGCGTTGAGGCCACGCTCGATCTTCAACTCGCTGCCGGCACCGACGTTACGCTCGAAGCTCTCACCGTAGTTGCCCACTTGTTTGACGATCTGTACGGCCCAGTCTTTCGGCAGTTTCAGATCTTTGCCGAATTCACCTTCAGCACCGAGCAGACGCGCTACATCGGGGTTTTTGGTGGAAGTCGACATTTCAACGACGTTAGCCGAAGTCACGCCCAACTCTTCGGCGTTAACCATCGCGTAAAGCGACCAGCGCACGATGTCGAACCACTCTTCGTCACCCTGGCGTACGGCTGGGCCCAGTGGCTCTTTCGAAATCACTTCCGGCAGTACCACGTAGGAATCCGGGTCGGCCAGCTTGATACGCTGTGCGTACAGCTGCGACTGGTCGGAAGTCAGCACGTCGCAACGGCCAGCTTCAACCGATTTGGCGCTCTCGTCGGAGGTATCGTAAGTGATCGGGGTGTACTTCAGGCTGTTGGCGCGGAAGTAGTCGGAGAGGTTCAGCTCGGTGGTGGTACCGGCCTGGATGCACACGGTTGCGCCGTCGAGCTCCTTGGCGCTGGAAACACCGAGTTTCTTGTTAACCAGGAAGCCTTGACCGTCGTAGTAGTTGACGCCAGCAAAGTTCAGACCCAGGCCGGAATCGCGCGAGCTGGTCCAGGTGGTGTTACGCGAGAGGACGTCGACTTCGCCGGACTGCAGCGCGGTGAAGCGCTCCTTGGCGGTCAGCGGGCTGTACTTGACCTTGGTCGCGTCACCGAATACGGCGGCGGCTACGGCGCGACAGACGTCGACGTCCAGACCCAGATAATTGCCTTTCTCGTCAGCGTAGGAGAAGCCAGGTAGACCATCGCTGATACCGCACTGTACGAAACCTTTCTTCTGTACCGCGTCCAGGGTAGCGCCCGCTTGCGCGAAGCTGCTGACACCGAGAACGGCTGCGGTAGTCAGTACTGCCAAAGTGGATTTCACCATCTTCATTAAAACCTCCAGTTGCTTTTGTTGTGTTTGGAGTCTCGGTTCTACCGCCGTACCCTTATGGGGCTCGTTGAACCTGTCGGCAGCAACAGGATCAACCGGGGATCGGACCTTGATGCCAGTCTAGTAGCCGAATGCTCCAACGGCCATAACCTCGCATCCACCCATTATTTGAATGGGTCAGAGACAGATAGCAAGTGACATATCGCTCAGCCTGTAGCCCGTGGCGAACGTATTGGAAACCCATGCAAAGGCATTCCAGTCTGCTCCGCGCCCGATTGGGTAACTGTGTTACCACTACCGGACAACGTCATCAGTCCCTAAGGTTTATAGCAAGGCCCGTACCAGCGCCGCGCTTTGAGCACCATACGGACAGGTCAAGAGCAAAACTTGCAGCCTGGCGACAACTTCTTTCCAGATTAGTCACCCCCTAAAATTTAGCGCGCACTAATTCGGCGCGCACGCACCACGGCGGAACCACAGATGAGTGAACCCTTGATCCTTCAGCCCACACTTGCGGCCGATGCCTGCGTCATTTGGTTGCACGGCCTGGGGGCCGACCGTTACGACTTCATGCCGGTGGCCGAAGCCCTGCAGCAGCGTTTGCCCAGTACCCGCTTTGTCCTGCCGCAGGCCCCGACCCGGGCGGTGACCATCAATGGCGGCTACGCCATGCCCAGCTGGTACGACATTCTGGCCATGAGCCCGGCGCGGGCGATCAACCGCGACCAGCTGGAAGCCTCGGCACAGCAGGTGATCGAGCTGATCGAGGCGCAGCGCGACAGCGGCATCGATCCGGCGCGCATCGTCCTTGCCGGTTTCTCCCAGGGCGGCGCGGTGGTGCTGCACACCGCCTTCCTGCGCTGGCAGTTCGCCCTCGGCGGGGTGCTGGCGTTGTCCACCTACGCGCCGACCTTCGGTGCCGAGGTGCAGCTGACGGATACAAAAAGACAACTGCCAACCCTCTGTTTGCATGGCACATTCGACGACATCGTGTTGCCGGCCATGGGCCGCGCCGCCCATGACTACCTGAGCGCCTCTGGCGTCAGCGTGCAATGGCGCGAATATCCGATGGGTCACGAAGTGATCAATGAGGAAATCCGCGACATCGCCGACTGGCTGGAGCAACGCCTGAACCGCTGACTGCCGGAGCGAGAACAACAAATGCACGCCATCCCCGCAATCGAATCACTGCGCGATATCGAACAGATCGAACAGACCCCACTGGCCGCCCGCGACCTGCCGGCCAGCACCTTCGAGCTGATTCGCCGCAGTGCCGCCCGGCACGGGGATGCCCCCGCCCTGTCGTTTATCCTGCAGGGCAACGCCGATGAAGCGGCCTATCGCCTGAGCTATAACGAGCTGCTGGGCAAGATCACCCAGACCGCCAACGCCTTCCATCGCCTGGGCCTGCGCCCGGGCAAGGCGGTGTCCTTCCTGCTGCCTAACCTGCCGCAGACTCACTTCACCATCTGGGGCGGCGAAGCGGCCGGGATCGTCAACGCGATCAACCCGCTGCTCGAACCCGAGCACATCGCCGAACTGATCGAGGCNTCNGACTCCGAGCTGCTGGTGACCCTGGCACCCTTCCCCGGCACCGANCTGTGGGCCAAGGTCGCNGGGCTACGCGCGCGCCTGCCGCAGCTCAAGGCGATTATCTGCGTGGACATGGCCAAGCTGCTGCCCGAGCCGCAGCGCAGTGCCATGCAGGACCAGCGCGGCGCGCTACCGGACGGCGTGCTGGACTTCGACGAGCTGATCGCCACCTGCCCGACCGATCGCCTGGAAAGTGGCCGGGTAATCGCCGCCGAGGATATCGCCAGCTACTTCCATACCGGCGGCACCACCGGCACCCCGAAACTGGCCCCGCACAGCCACGGCAACGAAGTGGCCATGGCCTACAGCATGAACCTGGTGACCCGTTTCGCTCCGGGCGACGTAACCCTCTGCGGCCTGCCACTGTTCCACGTCAACGGGGTGATTGTCACCGGCCTGACCGCCTTCACCGGCGGGGCCGAGGTGCTGCTGGCCACTCCCCAGGGTTATCGCAACACGGCGCTGATCGGCAATTTCTGGAAGATCATCGAACGCCACCGGGTCAGTTTCTTCAGCGGCGTGCCGACCATCTACGCAGGCCTCCTGCAGGTGTCCAGCGAAGGCCATGACCTGTCCTCGCTGAAATACGCCCTGTGCGGTGCTGCACCGATGCCGGTGGAACTGATCCGCCAGTTCGAAGGCAAGACCGGCTTGACCCTGATCGAAGGCTACGGCCTTACCGAAGGCACCTGCGGCAGCTGCGCCAACCCGGTCGGCGGCGAGCGCCGTCCCGGCTCCATCGGCCTGCGCATGCCCTACTGCGAGGTCAGCATCAAGGTCCTCGACGACCAGGGCCAGTACCTGCGCGAAGCGGCGCGCAATGAAATCGGCAACCTGTGCATCCGCGGAGCCACGGTGTTCAAGGGTTATCTGCAAGCCGGCAAGAATGCCGGTATCTGGGTCGATGGCGACTGGTTCAACACTGGCGATCTGGGCCGTATGGACGCCGATGGCTATGTCTGGCTGACCGGGCGCAGCAAGGACCTGATCATCCGCGGCGGCCACAATATAGACCCGCAGCTGATCGAAGAAGCGCTGCACAAACACCCCGCCGTGGCCCTGGCCGCCGCCGTCGGCAAGCCCGACGAGAAGGCCGGTGAACTGCCGGTGGTCTATGTGCAGCTCAAGCCCGGTCTGCAGGCCAGCGAGGCCGAACTGCTGGCCCATGCAGCCGCGCATATCCCCGAGCGTGCAGCCATCCCCAAGGACGTGTGGATCATCGACACCATTCCGCTGACCGCAGTGGGCAAGACCTTTAAACCGAGCCTGCGCTTCGATGCCATTCGCCGCACCTATGAACAGGCTCTGAGTGAACTGTCCGGCAACTTGCAAGTCGAAGTGCTCAGCGATGAGCGCCTCGGCCAGGTGGCCCATATCCACCTGGCCAGCAAGGATGCGGCGCTTGCACAGGCAGTGACTGAACGACTGGCGGGTTTCGCCATCCCCATCGAGTTGCATCACGGCCACTAACATGCACGCCGGCGCAGGGATTGCGCCGAAAGTGTGACCGAAGGTTCAGTTTAAATGCCGCCGGTCACTCAGACTGGGTTTTGGGATTGTCAGGCCACTGGACTTAGGAATATGTTCGTCCCAGGTGTTCGCCCACAATGCAGGGAGCGTTAGCGATGCCAACCACAGCGTTCAATCAACCCGCGATGGCACTGCCATGAAAAAGGCCACCTGGCAGGCCGACCTGCACCAGCTGCGGCAACTGCGGCTGTTCCAGAATGTCGCGCTCGGCAGCGTCAATCTGCTGCTCAAGGAGTTTCACGCCTGCGATCTAGAAGCAGGAGAAGTGCTGCTCTCGCCCTTCAACCGCAATCAGTACCTCTACCTGTTGCTCAAGGGCCAACTCAAGGTCCACCTCGGCACCCTGGAAAGCCAGGCGGTAAGCACCCTGAAAACGGGCGACTGCGCCGGCGAAATCAGCTTTATCGACAACGACCACCCTTCCGCCTATGTCGTGGCGAGCGAACCGAGCCAGGTTCTGCGCCTGCACCGCGAGTCGCTGTTCCAGCTGTTCCAGCAATCCCCCGAACTGATGCAGAACATGCTGGAGCTGCTCTGCGAGCGAGTGCGCAAGGGCAACCGGATCATTATCAGCAGCGAACAGAACGCCAATATCGACGCCCTCACTGGTGCCTACAACCGACGCTGGCTGGAACAGATGTTCGAGCGGGAAAGCACCCGCAGCGCCTTCAATGGCAAGCCCCTGTGCATGCTGATGCTCGATGTCGACCACTTCAAGGCCTACAACGACCAGCACGGTCACCTCGCTGGCGACTATGCCCTGTCCCTGGTAGCCAATACCCTGCGCAACCAGCTGCGGCCCAAGGACAGCCTGACCCGCTTCGGCGGCGAAGAGTTCGTTATCCTGCTGCCGGACATCTCCGAAGAGGAAGCCCGCAGCATCGGCGAGCGGCTGCGCCTGGCACTGCAGAAGATCGGCTCGTTCCACTCCCCAGTAGGCGTCATACCGGGAGTAACCGTCTCCATCGGCCTGGCCAGGATGCGCCCCAAGGACAGCCTGCAAGGCCTGATCGCCCGCGCCGACAGCGCCCTGTATCGGGCCAAGCGGCAAGGTCGCAACTGCCTGTACGGCTAACAGCCAGCGCTCTGCTAGAGTCCGCGCATCACAACCACGCCCGGATGGCAGCCCATGCGCAAACTTCTCCTGAGCCTGCTGATTACCCTGTTGGTCGGCAGCGCCCTGATCTTCAGCCTGCCGTCCCTGCTCGACCGCCGGATGAACAGCGTCGAGTCACCCGCGCCCTACCCCGCCAGCGCCCCCGCCGAGCAGCTGCACCAGACCCTGTTTATCGCCGACCTGCATGACGACGCCCTGCTCTGGGAGCGCGACCTGCTCAGGCGTTATGACTTCGGCCACTCCGACCTGCCGCGCCTGCTCGAAGGCCGCGTCGGTCTGCAGGTNTTCTCCACCGTGACCAAGACCCCGCGCGGTCTCAACTACGAACGCAACAGCGCGGAAACCGACAATATCACNCTGNTGGCCATGGCTCAGCGCTGGCCGCGGGAAACCTGGAGCAGCCTGCTGCAGCGTGCCCTCTATCAGGCGCAGAAACTCGACGAAGCCAGCGCCAACAGCCAGGGCCGCCTGGTCATGATCAAAACCCGCGCCGACCTGGCCAGCTTTATCCAGGCCTGGCAACAGGACCCGCAGCGCCTGGCTGCCATCCTCGCCACTGAGGGCCTGCAGCCCATCGAAGGCCAGCTGGAGAACCTCGACACCCTTTATGACGCCGGCTTCCGCATCGCCGGCCTGACCCATTTCTTCGATAACGAAGTGGGCGGCTCGGCCCACGGCCTGGAAAAAGGCGGTTTGACCGCGCTGGGCCGCCAGGTGGTCAAGCGCCTGGAGGAAAAGGCCATGCTGGTCGACCTGGCCCACGCCTCGCGGGCGCTGATCGACGATGTGCTGGCCATGGCCACCCGCCCCGTGCTGGTGTCCCACACCGGCGTCGAAGGCACCTGCCCGGGCACCCGCAACCTCAGCGACAAGCACCTGCAGGGCATCGCTGCCACTGGCGGGGTGATCGGCATCGGCTACTGGGAAACCGCGGTATGCGCCACCTCGGTCGACGCTATCGTCCAGGCGATCCGCTACACCGCCGACAAGGTCGGCGTCCAGCACGTGGCCCTGGGCTCGGATTTCAACGGCACCGTGCACACGCCCTTCGACGTCACCGGCCTGCCGCAGCTGACCCAGGGCCTGCTCGAAGCGGGGTTCAGCCACGAGGAGATCGCCGCGATCATGGGCGGCAATGTGCAGCGCCTGCTGCTGGCCAGCCTGCCGCAGCCTTGAAAGGCCGGGTGCAAGGGCGGCCGCCTGCGTCGAAAACCCGATTTTATCCGCCCTCCACCCAGGAAAACCGCCGCGAAAACCCTGGTATGGCGGCGATCCGCGCGGCACTTCGCCGCGCCGGCTTCTTGCTTTACACTGGCAGCCGTTCACTCCTTAACCAATTGAAGAGATGACCGTGCTCAAAGCACTCAAGAAAATGTTCGGCAAAGCCGAGGGCCAGCAGCCCAGCCCAGCAAGCCAGCCTGCAACGCCTCGTGCTAACGATGCCCCCAGCGAAAACCGCAACCGCAATGCCACCCCGCGCAAGGCGGCCAGCGAACCCACTGCTTCCCCGGCCCCAGAGGCTCCCACGGCCAGCGCCGCCAAGCCCGAGCGTGCCCGCGCGGAGAACAAGCCACGCCGCGAACGTGCAGCCAAGCCGGTAGACACCTGGAAACTGGAAGACTTCCAGGTCGAGCCCGCCGAGGGCAAGACCCGCTTCCACGACTTCAAGCTGGCCCCCGAGTTGATGCACGCCATCCACGACCTGGGCTTCCCCTATTGCACGCCGATTCAGGCGCAGGTGCTGGGCTTCACCCTCAAGGGTCAGGACGCCATCGGCCGCGCCCAGACCGGCACCGGCAAGACTGCGGCCTTCCTGGTCTCGATCATCACCCAGCTGCTGCAGACCCCGCCGCCGAAAGAGCGTTATATGGGCGAGCCGCGGGCACTGATCATCGCGCCGACCCGCGAGCTGGTGGTGCAGATCGCCAAGGACGCCGCCGACCTGACCAAGTACACCGGCCTCAATGTCATGCAGTTTGTCGGCGGCATGGACTTCGACAAACAGCTCAAGCTGCTCGAATCGCGCTACTGCGACATCCTGGTGGCCACCCCGGGCCGCCTGCTGGACTTCAACCAGCGCGGCGAAGTGCACCTGGATATGGTCGAGGTGATGGTGCTGGATGAAGCCGACCGCATGCTCGATATGGGTTTTATCCCCCAGGTGCGCCAGATCATCCGCCAGACTCCGCCCAAGGGCGAGCGCCAGACCCTGCTGTTCTCCGCCACCTTCACCGACGACGTGATGAACCTGGCCAAGCAGTGGACCACGGAGCCTGCCATCGTCGAGATCGAACCGGAGAACGTCGCCAGCGACACGGTGGAACAGCATGTCTACGCCGTGGCCGGCAGCGACAAATACAAGCTGCTGTACAACCTGATCACGCAGAACGACTGGATCCGCGTGATGGTCTTCGCCAACCGCAAGGATGAAGTGCGGCGTATCGAAGAGCGCCTGACCCGCGACGGCATCAGCGCCGTGCAGATGTCCGGCGACGTGCCGCAGCACAAGCGCATCAAGGCGCTGGAAGGCTTCCGCGAAGGCAAGATCCGCGTCATGGTGGCCACCGACGTGGCCGGCCGCGGCATCCATGTCGACGCCATCAGCCATGTGATCAACTTCACCCTGCCGGAAACCCCGGACGACTACGTGCACCGCATCGGTCGTACCGGCCGCGCCGGCAGCAGCGGCACCTCGATCAGCTTCGCTGGCGAAGACGACGCCTACGCCCTGCCGGCCATCGAGGCCCTGATGGGCCGCAAGATCGCCTGCGAAATGCCGCCGGACGAACTGCTCAAGCCGGTACCGCGCAAGCATTGAGCCTGCGCTGAAAAACAAAAGGCGAAGCCCATGGGCTTCGCCTTTTTCGTTGGGGTTGCTACTTACAGAAAAGCCCGCCCATAGGGTGCGCCGCGCGCACCAACGACGGCTGCTGCCTCCTGCGTAGGCCGAATATCCACGAAGGCTATTGCCAGGCTGGACATGGCGAAGCTTTGCCCGCCGCTGGCTGGCGATCCATGCCAAAGCAAGAGCATCGCCAGCAAGCTGGTGCCTACAGGCTTACCGCTTGATGGTCTTCAGCAGGTCGTCAGGGCTGATATAACCCACCGCGCCGCCCTTGCTCTGGGCGCTGCCGGGTTGCGGTTGGTGGAGGATATGGCCCTTCATCTTGCCGATGATGTGCATCTCGCAGGGTTTGCAGTCGAACTTCAGGGTCAGCACTTCGTCCTGATGGATCAGCTGCATATCCGAGACTTTGGTGCGCACGCCGGTGACGCCCTTGGCCTGTTTCGGGCACAGGTTGAAGGAGAAACGCAGGCAGTGCTTGGTGATCATCACCGGCACGTCGCCGGCTTCTTCATGGGCCTCGTAAGCCGCATCGATCAGCTGCACGCCGTAACGCTTGTAGAAGGTGCGGGCCTTGTCGTTGTAGACGTTGGCGAGAAAGGTCAGGTGCGATTCCGGGTAGACCGGCGGCGGCACGCTGACTGCCTTGCGCCCGCCACGCGGGTGAGCGGCGACGCGGGCCTGGGTCAGGGCTTCGATGGCTTCGCGGCGCAGGGCCTTGAGTTGCGAGCCGGGGATAAACGGCACGCTTTCACAGTCAATCTGCGCGCCGGCGCTGTAATAGATGGTGGTACCCAGTTTGCTCAAGCCATCGGCCAGCTGTTCGCGGGCCTGTTCAGCATCCTTGGCGGCGGCGAACGGGCCGGCCAGGCTGACGCTGGCGCTGATGCCGTCAGCGCTGGTGACGCTCACATCCAGCTGCTCACCGCGCAGGCTGAGCTGCCAGCTAACCGCAATGCGTCGCTCGGATGAGGTTTTCTGCAAGGCCTGCTGCCAGTTGTGGTCGAGGTTGCGATTGAGCGGATGCAACGGACGCACGCGCTGCATGGCCTCGGGCATCTCATTAGGCTCGACGCGGTAGCGGTAGCGCTTCTCGCCGTCTTCCTCGAACTCACCTTTGAGCTCGGCGATATTGGCGCGGAAACCCACCACCTCACGCTTGATCAGCACGTTGAGGCCATCGCCGTTGGACAACGGCGTGTCGGTGACGGCGATCAGGTCGCGTTTGTTGACCTTCTCCACCACACCCACAGTCAGCCCGGTAAAGGTCGGCGAGTCGAACGCGCCGATGTCCACCTTGCGATCGGTGACGAAATAATCGGTGCTGCCACGGTGGAAGGTCTTGTCAGTATCCGGGGTGAAGAAGTGTTCGGTGCGCCCACTGGACGCGCGGGCCAGGTGCGGGCGCTGTTCGAGAATCGCATCCAGCTCGCGGCGGTAGTGCGCGGTGATGTTCTTCACGTAGCTCATGTCCTTGTAGCGCCCCTCGATCTTGAACGAGCGCACGCCGGCATCCACCAGATAAATCAGGTTGTCGGTCTGGTTGTTGTCCTTCATCGACAGCAGGTGCTTGTCAAACGCCACCACGCGGCCCTGATCGTCCTTCAAGGTGTACGGCAGGCGGCAGGCCTGGGAGCAGTCGCCACGGTTGGCGCTGCGCCCGGTCTGCGCGTGGGAGATGTTGCACTGCCCGGAGAACGCCACACAGAGCGCGCCGTGGATAAAGAACTCGACCGCCGAATCGACATTGCGGCAGATGTTACCGATCTCTTCCAGGTTCAGCTCGCGGGCCAGCACCAGCTGGGAGAAGCCGGCGTTATCGAGGAAGCGGGCTTTTTCCAGGGTGCGGATATCGCACTGGGTGCTGGCGTGGATCTCGATGGGCGGAATGTCCATCTCCATCACGCCCATGTCCTGCACGATCAGCGCATCGACGCCGGCCTCGTACAGCTGCCAGATCATCTG
>C687J35021_10000235_pt1 | contig 42214 bp, 52 predicted proteins | sample RifCSPhighO2_12_FD_35021 | JGI IMG/M metagenome (IMG submission 35021) | reverse complement strand
TGGGCGGGCCAGGCGCAGGCAGGGGGGGGATACTCCGGGAGGAGGAGAGGAGAGAGAGAAGAAGGAGAGAGAGAGTGTATATAAGGGGGGGGAGAGCAACGCAGAGGAACAGAGAGCAACAGAACAGAAGACATCACAAGACAACACATTACAAGAGAACACAATACCACTACATCAGACCAAACTAAACCACATCATATTATACCTACACTCCCGTAGTTTTGGTGGTAAGAATCGGGGGATAAAGGGTATTAGCCGAACAGGCGGGTCGCTTCGTCGTCAATCTCCTCCTGTGTTTCGGGGTCTTGTCTCGTGAACTCCTTCTGATTGCGCAGGAGGTAGATGATCAGTTTATTGAGTGAATAGCAGCGTTGATTGGCAATCTCTTTCAGGATTTCGTGCAGGTCTTCGGGCAGGTAAACAGTCACTTGTCTGGTGGACATAAATGGTTCCTTTCAAGGTAAGGTAAAATAATGTATAATAATGTATTATAAGGTAAAATAATGTATTATACATTATAATAATAAGGTAAAATACATTATAATACATTAGAATACATTGTGTAAATAAGGTATAATAAGGTAAAATAATGTATTATAAGGTATTATAAGGTAAAATAATGTATTATAAGGTAAAACAAGGTATAATATAGGGTAGGGTTAATTATCCGGTTACGATAATTAACCCTACCCTACCACCTGTAAAATGCGGACAGGGTTAATCAGGTTAATCAAAGTACCGTATAACCAACGATTAGAGAAGGGGGAGTCAATGAATAACGAGCCGAAGGTATTGCAGTTGACCACACGGGAATTGACAGAGATAAAGCACGCGCTTTTCTACATGCATGAGTGCAATCATGGGACGGTGGGACATAACATGCTGATCATCATTGCAAAGATGGCAGCGCACTTGGGGTTCTATGTGGCGGTGGATGGTACGTGCATCAGTGTGTATACGCCAGAAGGGGTAGAGGTTGCCGATGCACAGAATCATCCGTAGCCTGCCAGGACGGGCCAGATTAAACGAAATAGCCCAATCGCCTACATTGAGACCTGCATTGTCATCTCGGCTGTTCGGGCTGGTTTACGTCAATGTAGTTGTCGAGGGGAATATTGTGTATAGCGTTGCGGAGCCGTTGACCTTTTCGATTTACGAGGTATGCAATGGCGGGCGTGGTGTGGCGAAGCGTGTGAAGGAGAATGCGGATGCGGTGACGGTGAAACGTGGGCGGGGTAGACCGAAGAAGGTGAGCGTATGACCATCGGCTTACTGGCGATTGCCGTCTCTGCTGCTGTTCCGCTGAATATCATAGATATTGAACACAGGGGAGGGCCTGATGATCTTGAATGGGAATGGGCGCGAAACTTTACCGACGAACTGGGCGAGCGCGGTGACATCCTCCAGTTCGGCGGCGGCAAAAGGGGCGAAGCCGCGATTATGTTCAATCGCTTCGCTTACGCGTTGGCGATTATGGCGTTTGCGCCGGGCGGCGTGCGATTCTGCGGAATGCATTTTGAAGCCACGCCAACGGAGCCAGGCGGCAATTCTGGAAAGCGGGTAGAGCATGACTGGACAGCAGATGATTTTTTTTAGTGTGGCGGCGCTCTTGATTATCCTGGGCTTATGGCTGGGCGTAGACCTGGAACAGGTAGGGCGTGCGCTGTTGTGGGTGTTGGATACGCTTACGAAGTACGGGGTATTACATTTTCCATAGTGGGGGGATATAGCATGAAAATTGTACTGACGTTTACGGAACCTTTATTGGGTACGGCTCCGATGGATAAGGAAATTTATTCGACGTACATCGCGGAGAATCGCGTGACGAACGGGGTAGGTGAGTTTCCTCACGATGAGGTTGACACCATCGGTGAGGACAAGGGCAAGACGGGATTCCACCGGGACGCGGCGGGCAATCCTATTCTTTATGACTATGTGATTAAGGGCTTCTTTAAAGATACCTGCGGGATGTTGGCGCGGGTGGATGGAACGGGCAGCAAGAAGCTGAGAGCCTACAAGAAGATAATCGACGGGCTGGTGTTCGTCTTCCCGCGCCAGATTCCTATAACGGTGTGCGGGGAGATTGGCGCATTAGAACGACCACTGCGGGCACAGACCGCGCAGGGCGAACGGGTAGCGTTAGCGTGCAGCGAGATGATCGCAGCGGGGAGCAGCATTGCTTTCACGTTGGACGTGTTGGACAGCAAGGTCGTTACGCCGGAACTGTTGGAAGAATGGCTAGACTACGGGAAGTATCGTGGTTTAGGTCAATGGCGCAACGCCAGTTACGGCAGATTTTCCTATATGCACAGCAAAGGCGATGCTATGCCCCGCACAGCAAAGGCGTAGCACAGCATCGCCACGCCCGGCGCAGCAAAGGCAGGGCGTCGCTTGGCCACGCCAGGGCGATGCGAGGCAACGTTTAGCAAGGCGCAGCAAAGGCAAGGCACCGCGACGCCCGGCGCAGCAAAGGCAAGGCGCCGCAGGGCACAGCCAAGGCATCGCACCGCGACGCCCGGCGCAGCAAAGGCAAGGCATGACACCGCGCAGCAATGCGCTGCACAGCAAAGGCATGGTCCCGCAGAGCAATGCACAGCAAAGGCATGGCGTCGCTTGGCCATGCAAGGGCGATGCGAGGCAACGTTTAGCAAGGCGCAGCAAAGGCGTGGCCACGCATGGCACAGCAAAGGCAGCGCATGACACCGCGCAGCACAGCAAGGCAAAGGCACAGCAATGCGACGCATAGCAAAGGCATAGCAAAGGCGCAGCAAAGGCAACGCACGGCCACGCCCAGCAAAGGCAAGGCCAGGCGCAGCGCGGCGCAGCAAAGGATAGTAATGTTTTCAGAAGCTGAACAGGCGCGGATATTGCGCCTACTCTGGGCTGAAGCAGGCTATAAGCCCACGGAAGGGTATTTTCCGGTGTTCGACCTGGAAGGGAATGAGCGGACGGTAAGTCGTGGGCAGCGGGAAATCCACGAATGCACGAATCGCCTGGTGATGGTGACGGGTGGAATTCGCGCTGGCAAGTCTCAGTTCCTGGCGATGGAGTTACTTAAACACATTTTCCGCGACCGCGGGTTGATCTGGTTGGTGGGCCCCGACTACGAACAGGCGAAGGGCGAGTTTGATTATATGTACGCCCCACTCAAGGCAATGGCGCTCATAGAGAGCGAGTCTATCCCGGAGAAGGGGAGCCGCAGCCTTACCACGATATGGGGATGTCGGGTGCAGACGAAGAGCGCCAAAGACCTGGCGACGGTTGCCAGCTTTGCGCCCCATGCGTTGGCGGGCGTGGAGATGGGGCAACAGACGCACGCCAGTTATGAGAAATTGCAGGAGCGGGCGTTAGAACATGGCTCGCGCATTTTCATGACCGGCACCCTGGAGGACGCCCAGCCCTGGTACGCTGACTTGTGGGAGAAGTGGCAAGGCAGCAATCCAGAGGGCGGCAGGAGTTTCAGCCTGCCCAGTTGGAGCAACACGGCCAAGTTCCCCCTGGGTAGGCTGGACTCAAAAATTAAAGACCTGGAGAATGGCATTACACCGGAATTATTTCTACAGCGTGTGGCCGCCGTTCCCTATAAGAGTAGCGGATTGGTATTCAAGATATTCGACCGGCGCCTGCATGTAAAGCCGTTGCCCTTCGACAAGACCTTGCCGATTGAATTGGCGATTGACCCGGCGCAGCACACCTATGCGGTGTTGGCGATGCAGTGGCGACCGTTGCCGCACTTCACGACCGTAGCCTCGGGGCGGCAGGTGCAGTTACATGAGGTCAGGGTGATAGATGAGATATACGAACACGACACGAGCGTCTACGATGTGATTCCGCTGGTCGTGGCCAAGCCGTGGTGGAAGCATGTTGCGGCGGGCGTGATTGACGTAGCAGGCAAGCAGCATCACGCCAACAAGAGCCAGGTGCAAATCTGGCGCGAAGAGACAGGGTTGAATCTGCGCAGCAGGAAGATCTCTATCCCGGAGGGGATAGAGGTGGTGCGCCACCGCCTGCGCGTGCATCCGATAGCGGGCCAACCGCTCCTATATTTTGCCCATCACATGCGCAGTGATCGTGATGTCCAAGGCCGGGCGCACGGGATTATTGCCGAGGCGGGTCTGTACAAATGGCCGGACTGGACGGAGGGCATGAGCCAGGCGCAGCGCCCCATCGACGCCAACAACGATGCGTTCAAGGCGCTAGGATATTGGTTGTTCGACAAGTTTGGCAGCGCAATCGAGCGCCGCAAGAGTGAGCGCAAGAGCGAGATACGGGGGTATCTGTGATAACTACTCATGAAAAACGAATCGTTTATCTTGTGTCAGCATCCGATGAGAAAGAGCGCCAACGGGTAGCAAAACGGTCTATGGAGGAGTTGGCGCGTTCTTTGCTCAGACATTTATGGCGTGATATGGCCCAGGGGGCCGCTCTCCTTGCCGCCTTCCTGGAAGGGCGAGAGGTGGACGATTGAACGACCATCTATGGCTTGGACTGTATCGGCTGGCATATTACATGTTGACTACGCTCCCCCCTCCTGATACAATAGAGGGCGTGGAAGAGCGCCGGCAGATGAATGAAGTGCGCGGCGCGCTTTGTCAATTCATTCGTGCGACCGAAAATCATTTTCATTTGCCGGTCATCCGTAAATCCAAGGCGGTGAAGCGATTAGAACGCTTTGGATAATTTAATACGCTTAGCGGGAAACCGAAAGGCCACATGACATTGTGTCATGTGGCCTTTTTTATTTTGTGGACAAACCTATGAAACTGGATGTAGAACAGATATTACAGCGCGTCAGCAACACAGAGAGCAAACGCGCCAAATACGTGGAGATGGCTGAGCAGTGGGAGAAAATGTGGCTGCTCGACCCAGGATTTTCCAAGACGCTTTCTGATTCCATCAACAAAGATGGCCGGGAAATGGTCGTCACCGCCGACCCGTACAACGTCGTAAATTTGGCGCAGCGGCTGATTTCCACGCAGCCGCGCATTGACGTTCCGGCCAAGGAAAACACTGAGGATGCAGCCAAGGCCGCGCAGGCCAAAGAGCGCTTTTTAACGGCCATGTGGCAGCGCATTGGCCACCTGCAAGGCCGCAACATCCTGTATGATGCGGCGTGGCTCTCTCTCGTGCGCGGTCGCTGCTGTTTTGAGGTCAAGTGGATTAAGGATGCACTGCCCAAGGCGATGCAAGAGCGCCGTTTCCCCATTCTCATTCGCACGCTCGACCCGTTGGCGGTAGGCGTGCATCGCGGGCCGCTTTATACCGAGTACGCCTACCACAAATACCGCGAATCACGCCTAAATATCCGGCAGCGTTACCCGAAACTGAGGTTGTTCACCGATGATGACACGCGTACGCCGGGGCGGCGTCGCTCTGACGAGAACGACGAGCTATGTGTGATTGATTTCTGGTGGACAAGCCCGACCACTGGCGACATTTGGAACGCGGTGCTGGTGGAAGACGAGTTTGCGCGTCCGTCGCGCAAGACGGACTATACATTTATCCCGATCATCGAGGTGTACGGCGATTCTGCGCCGACCAAAGACGAGTCACACCGCGGATTATCGATTTTGTATCCGCTGGACGGACCCTGGCAGTACAAATGCCGTCTCCAGAGCAACTTGGGCACCGGCGTACTATGGGCGACCTGGCCGTTTTTTACGGTAGAGAACGAAGAGGGGGTGGAAGTTCCCGATTTCAAAGTCAGGCCGGGCGCCACGGAGCATGTTCCGGCTGGCACGAAGATAAATCAGGTCATGCCGCAGGTCAATCTTACGGTCATGGAGTCGATGCTGGCCAAACTCGATGAGACGTTACAGCAAAGCGCCTTCCCGAGTGTGCTGTATGGAGAATCCGGCTCTATGCAGGCGGGCTATGGGGTGTCTTTGCTCTCCGACGCGGCGCGCGGGCGCATTAAATCGCCCCTGGAGTACCTGGAAATGGCCGTCATGCAGGTGAATGAGGCGGTAATGGCGCTCGCTGAAGCCTTCGACGACGACGAGGAGGGCATTGAGATTTGGGGCAAGAGTGCCAAAGACGACAAAATCTATAAATTATGTCTCTACGGGAAGGACATTGACGGCTATTACGAGAATATGGTGACGTTGCGTCCGAATCTTCCACAGGATGACGCCCAACGCATGGCGTTTGGCTTGCAGATGGTCAATAGCGGCAATCTGTCGAAACAAACGTTCTGGGACAAATGGGTATCGGTGGATATGCCGAACGATGAACAGGACAGAATATGGGCAGAAAAGTTATTAGAGTCGCCGGAACTGGCGCAGAACATCCAGTTGGTGAAACTCATCGAAGTGCGTCCGAAAAGCTGGGAAATGATCATCAAAGGAACGCCGTTGGAACAGGTGGCGGAACGGATGTTCGGACCAAAGGAACCGCCACCGCCAGCGATGGGACCAGGTGGGCCACCTCCTGGTATGATGCCACCGCCACCGGGTATGATGCCACCTGGGATGGGACTGCCGCCACCGGGACCGTTACCCCTCCAACCGCCCGCGATTCCCATGCCGCAAGGCGGCGGGATTCCGCCCGCGATGGCCGGACAAATCGAACCGGAGATGATGGGCCTGCCGCCGGCGGGCGACCCCGCGCTATTCGCACAGATGATGGGGAATCCCCTACCGCCTGGCGAAGAATTGAATTTACTGGCGGGCTTACCGCAGGAAGGAATTAGACCCTAATGGCCATTAGCAACAATCTGCGCACCTACGCGCAGCAACCGACAAATCAGACATTCATGCAGCAGCAACAGCCTACTACGCGCACGAATCCCTACGGCGGCACGCCACAGGGGCAGACCTTTGGCCAGGGCATGACCTACAATCCGAACCAGTACAGCACCAGCCAGGGGATGGGCAATACGCGCCAGTGGAATCAGCAAATGCTCAATAACTCGCGGGGGGGCGGGGGATCGCAGACGCGACCCGGCAGCACCTACCGACCCGACCCCTTGCCGGGGACATACAACCCGAGCAAGGATGGCAGTACACAGCAGCCATACTATAACCCGACCTACCCGCAGTATACGCCGTCCGGTCAGGGGCAGCCCGCACAGGCGAATCAATTCAGTTATTACCAAGGTCTTGACCCGACTACGCTACAATCCAACGACGAGCGCGAGGCGGCATTACAGGCGGTGCAGGCCAACGTTCCGATTTGGCAATTAGGCCAGAATGCCTACCAGTACAGCCAAGATTTCAACGAGGCGCAGCGCCGTTGGAACGAGCAATTTGGCTATCAGCAGGGACTCGACCAGTACAATATGCAACTGTCGGGGCGACAGCAGACAATGGCCGAGTGGCAAGCGGAGCAGGCGGCAAGCCAGTGGGCGCAGGATTACAATCGACAGAGCGGACTTGACGCCTGGAATCAGCGATTTAGCCAACAACAGTTTGGTTTACAGGACTACGCACAGCGCGAGCAGTTGCGCCAGAGCGCCGCGCAGAACGCGCAGCAAGCCGCCTACCAGACAGGGCAGTTGGGCATCGGCAACCGGGAACTGGATATACGCGACCAGTATCAGCAGGGCCAACTTGGCATCGGCAACCGGGAACTGGATATTCGTAACCAGTACCAGATGGGCCAGCTCGACCAGGGCAACCGGCAGTTGGACATTACAGATGCCAACAATCGCGGCCAGTTAGCGTTAGGCAACCGGCAGTCTGACATCCAACAGCAGTTGGGCTTGGGCAATCTGGACGTACAGCGCCAACAGAATGCGATCAATGAAGCCTACAATCAAGGCCGTCTCAGCAACGAGCAGCGCCAGTTGGCCTTGGCCGAAGTGACGCAACAGCAGACGTTCCATATCCAGAACAGTCAACAGGATATAGCGCGCGGGCAACTGGGCGTACAGCAGGGACAGCTAGGCGTGCAACAGGGGCAACTGGGGGTAGCGCAGCAAGCAAACCAGATTGACCAGATGTATAAATCTGGTCAGCTTGACCTGGGCCAGCGTAACGCGGCGCTTGCTGAACTGACACAGCAGCAGACCTATGGCTTGCAGGCGGCGCAGTTGAGCCAGGCGCAGCAGGAGCAGGCGCGGCGCTTCAGTCTCGATTTTGATACGCAGCGAGCGCTTGAGCAATATCGACAGCAGGAGCTAGGCCAGCAGCGCGAATTAGCATTCGCGCAGATGCAGGCGCAACAGCAGCAGGCGTTGTTGGCGGCGACCGGTCGCAATCAAAGAGCAAACACGCGTTGGATGAGGGCGACCTAAGATCCGCTAGACGAATGGCGGTTGGGAGGGCCAGACGCCACGGGTAATTGGGGATAACATAGAAATACTGAGGGATAGCTGATGTCTTGGTGGAATGGGATTACCGATTGGTGGAACGGCGAAGATGAAGCCGCGGCGCAGGCCGAATTTGAAGCGGAGCGCGCCCGCCAGGCGGCGAAGTGGCGGCAGGCCGTGGCGCCGACGACCGCGCCGCAGGCTTCCGTTCAGCGCGCCGATCCGCTAGAGACGGCAATGGCGCAATGGCGGCAGGCCGAACATGCGACTGCCCCCGCGCAGCGTGTTTCCGTCTCTGATGTTTTGCGCCCTATCAATGTGCCCGTGCAGGGTCCACTACGCCCCGGCGAGACGCGCCCCATGGTCCCGTCAGTGGGTCCGCCCATTGCTCCATCCGCTCCACCAGAAGACAAGTGGCTCAATGCTATGGACGCTTGGCGTAATGGTCCACCGCAACAACCGGAGTATAACCCGCTCTCCTCCGCTAACACTGGACAACCACAGGTGAGACCCAACCTGTACGATGTAAAACCGGCGACCGTTGATTATGCGTTGACGCGGCCAGACACCGGGGTCAACCCGATGACCGGGCAGCAACAGCAAGCGCCCACGATGGGCAGCCCTACCGCCCCCTATGACCCATACGCGCCGCCGCGGGAAGACGCCTGGGGCGTGACGCGCTATGCGCCCACCGTTATCGATGCGGCCAAATATGCGTGGCAGCAGTTGGGCGGCTGGCAAGGCGCCCAGAAGATCGCCGGACTCAGCGCTGATTATGCCAAGGAAGTGGGGCCAGTAGACTGGGCGCTGAAGGCCGCGTTTGGCGCGACGCCTGGGTATGATTACCTGGAACAGCAAGCCAAGGATAGTTTGGCCGAAGGCAGCAATCGGGGAATAGACGCCTTGGGGGACAACGCGCGGAACGTATTGACCGCGCTTTCCCTGGGCGGCAAGGCGATTGAAACCACGCAGATTCCCGGCACAGGTGCGTTTCTGGGTGGTGAGGATGTGAGCGTGGGGCAGTTGGCGAGCGCCGCGGGCGAGGCCATTAATCGCACGCTGAACCCGCGCAATCCCAACCGCGTGAAGGATTTATTTGACGATACGCCCAACGCGCCCAACGCGTTAGGCGATACTGCGGCAAAACTCTTCTGGGACAATCTGCGCAATAGTCAAGCCGTGCGCATGGCCTTTGATTCCCTACCGCCTGAACTGCGTACTGAAGCGAACGCGGCGATGGTCAAACTGATCGCCGGGCCAGAGGAAACACGCAGCGCGATTGACGCCATTCTCAACCAAGATGATATGGTTGCCGAACTTGAGCAGAAAGCGCAGCAGGCATTGGCGGCCGCGCAAGGGCTTACCGATTCGACGAGGCCTTTGACCGAGGACGCTTATAAATTTTACCTTAATCGTCCGATGACCAAAGAAACTTTTGACGCAGTAAACAACAAATATTTAGAAGCCGCGCAGTACGGCGCGCAGGCCAACGAACTTAAAAATAAAACCAAGACGGAAATCATTGACGAACACGGCAACGCTTGGGCGGAATTTTTGGGCGGGGTGATCTTAGACCCGCTGAACATCTCATTGGCGCCGTCGCGTGAGGCATTACAGGCGGCAAAGGCGGCGGCGCTTATGAACATGACGCCAGCACAGGCATTGAACGCGCTGGACGGTGTAATCGACGACGCGACCAAGACCGCCCTGGGCGGCAACGTGGGCGGGTGGTGGAGCGCGGTCAACCCGTTCGCCAGGACTGCGGACACGAACGCGCACATGGCGACGGACATCCTCTGGCGCGCCGCGGCCAACATTATGTCAGATGTCACCGACAAGACGAGCGCCCGCGCCGTGCTCGACCTGTGGACGAATGACCCGCGCCAGTTGGTGGAGGGGGTTGTACTGCCTGGCTCAACCGAGATTACCAAGTGGGGGCCGGGCGTTGTCGCCAACTCCGAACTACTAAAACAATATCCGGTGATCGTCAAGGCGCGTGAGGCATTGCTGAATATGCGCAGCTTGACCGGCGACCCGGCTACATTTGCCCCGCAGGAATTTTTTGCCGAGTTCAACGACGTACTCTATAAGGCCAGCCGCGAATTGTTCGGACTCAAGACGCTGGACAATCTACCCGCGGGCGCGGTCAACTTCCGCGTGACGCGCACCGCGACGGGAACGTCGGTCATTGAATATGTAGACAAAGCGGGCAAAGTATTAAAACAGTCCGCGGAGATGTTGCCCTATGACGCACAACTTCAAGCCAAACAATTGAAGAAGGCTATTGCCGCGGCGGGGCCAGGGGGACAGAATCCACTGGCTGCCACATGGGGTATACAGAAAGCAATTTTGTCTGATATGTACCTGGGCATGAGTCCAGGCTACTGGATAAAAAATGCTACCAACGCGGCGGCTACGCTGATCGCCGACAACACCATGACCTTGCTCCCGACCAAGGCAATCATGAACGATTTGATGACCAAATTTGGAGGTATGGCGCCGACCACGCGTACAGCAGAGGCGGCAGGGTCAGCCCTTGGGCAATCAGCAGAGGAAGTGATGGGCGGACTGCACTGGGCCGAGCGCCTATTTAACGGCAACCCTATAGCCCAGGGCTATAGCAATCTGATGAAGCGGCTGTACAAGATTCCCTTTGGGAATACTGACATCCTCGGCGTCATCTCATTCGGCGAGCAAAACTTTGCATTACGCGCTACTTATGTACCCTTCAAGCGCTACCTGACCTCCAACTGGACAGACGCGGCGAAGGGCTTTGAGCAGACCTTGACTGGCCTGGGCATTGATCCCAACTTGGCCAAGAGTTTGAGCGCCACCGTGGCGGATGTGGGCATTAACGGCAACAAACAGCAGATGGCGGCCACCCTGCGCAAGTTGACGAGCGGGCAGGTGATACCGTTCTCACTCAAAGAGTTGGGCGTACCTGATGAACTGGTATCGGCGGAAGGGTGGGCCAAACTCAACACGCTGTTGAGCGAGAGTCTACCGAATCAGTTAGATGAAGCGGCGGCCAAAGTGCGCCAGATATTTGGCGAAGAGTTTAAGCAGGCCGGCGAGCTACTCAACAGAGCGCCACCGCAACCCGGGCGTGGCGTGTGGACCGAGTTCGAGTCGATGCAGGACGGCGCGGACGTAGTAGACAGCATGACCGAAGCCGCCAAGCGCGGGGGGATGCCGGGTGACGTGGCGCGCCAGGAAGCGCAGACGCTCATGAAGCAAATCGCCGATACAGAGTCGGCATTGTGGACAACCCTGCGCGGCGATCTCGTCGGAGCGACCGACCCGCAGTCATTGAACGTGGCCATGGACCTGCTCGCCAAATGGTACGACTGGCGCACTACAGCCAGGGCGCAGATAGACCAGTTGAGCAAGGCGGCCATTGCAGCCAACACGGGTGACGCCTGGGCGCGCAAGTTTGAAGGAACCAAGCAAATCTATAGCGGATTCACTGACTTCTTCCAGCGGGCCGTAGACTCAGCGCGGCAGAATCTGATTAAACTCGAGCAGGGTCAACCTGTAGAGGGCGCGTATGACTGGTTCGATGTCATCAAGCGCTATGCATCCTACGATGAGGCAGAGATTCAGGCGGCGCGCACCGCAGGACTCGGCGTAGGCTCACCACAAGCCGCAGGCGACGTGTTTGCTAAGGCACTGGATGCTAACCGCAAGTATGTCGATAAGAGCGCTGTAGAGCTTTTCAGTGCGTTCAGACGCTATCCGTCACAAAACAGTCTTGACCTGATGGCCGATGGACTACGCAAGATGGAGGAGCTAGGCGCAAAGGCCGCGGCATTCCTGGCCGACAAACGCGCCAGTATGCTACCCAAGCAAACGGACGCCTATTACAAACTGCGTAATCAAGTGTGGGCTGAGTTCTTTGACAATGCCGTTGTCCACAACAATGTCGTCAAGCGGTTAATTGTGGCTAGTGGCGTGGCGGATATGGCGAAGGGCGCGCTCAAGTGGACCGATGATTTTGCGGGCGGCGAGTTTCAACTCGTCGGGAAATTACAGGATGGCTACTGGCAAGCGCGCAATGTGGCGACCGGCGCGCTTGAACGATTCGCCGACCCGGTGGAACTGGCCAAGCAGCGCAAGGCGGGAACCCTCGCCGCCGCGCTGCCCGAAGTGCCGCTGAAAGTATTGCAGGACTTTTACCGGGTCATCGGGGAGAACACGAACATTGTCGATACGCTGATCAAGGAGCTTGACGCCGACAGTGCGGCGAAGTGGGCGGCACAAGAGGCGGAAGCGCTGGCGCAACAGGACGCCTATAAACTCACACAGGCCGCAGGCGACCAGCCGACCGATTACGCAAAATATACAGCCACAGGACCAGACGTGGAAGTAAAAACTTTGCCCGCGGCTACACCCACGAAGCCACCCCTGGCCAAGAGTACACAGGGGTTTACCTCCGGCGACATTCGTAGGGCTTGGCAAGATTATGCCTATGAATACCAGTTGCCTCCGATTGATGAACTTGCGGCGAAAGTGGCGGCGGGGAAAAATCCGCTGACCGCGGCGCAGCTAAACAAATTCAGCGGGCTAACCATTGCCGGAGTAAAGATTACTGACCAGGCCAGCGTGAAGGCGCTAGTCCAGGATTATGTTAGGCTAAAAACGCCCTTTGTTTCTACGCCGATGGAAACAGAGATGGGTGTAGGGCTGGGGCAGGCGTTCGGAAAATTGATTGACCAATTGCAAGTTTTACACGAAACGCCCTATAAACTGGCGAGTAACGCCAGTGGCTGGAATCCCTATGGCCTGACCGAGAGCGCCAAACAAACCGACCTATACAAACTAGTGAGCGGCGTCAATAGCAACCTCACCGAGCTACTAGGCAAGAAAGCGCCCGAAATGGGCGAGGTCGCGCAGCACACGATCAGAACCTTGGGCGACGCGGAAAAACGAATCATCCAACGCTTGCCGGAACTGTTGGCGGGCAAGCCGAACACGATGACGCCGGCGCAGCAACTGCGCGTGCTCGATGCGCTACAAGAGATGCTCCCGCAGTACGATAACATCTTGGCGGGGGCTGTGCGCACCGGCGAGCAGATGGGCAACTTCGCCATGCTCAACTATCACGACAAGCGCAATCTGGATGTGTGGCTGGCTATACTTTTTCCGTTTCATTATTTTTGGAGTCACAGCGCTAAAAACTGGCTGGCGCGCGCCGTACAGAAACCCGGTATCGTCAATATGTGGTATGAGTCGCAACGGGCGATTGAGATGGAGAATCAGCAAAACAACGTACCGGAACATCTGCGCGGCACGGTGCAGAATCCGCTACCCTTCGGACCGGATCGCCTACTCAACCCATTAACATTTGCGCTACCCATCGCGATGTATCTGGGCAGCGATTTCGTCAATCCCGATGACGCGCGCAGTGAGTTTGAGCGCTGGAAGATGACCGTCCAGAAATACACCCCCGCCATGTATCCGCTCGCCAGCTATGCGATGAACTACGCGCTCGACCAGAGCAACCCATTACCGGGCGGCAAGAGGAGAACTGACGAATTCCAACTGGGGGATGTCCTGCCCCTGTACAAGCTTGCGGGCTACGCGCGGCAGGGCATGACCGGTCAGATGGGACCGCAGGGCGCGCTATCCTATGGCGACGAATACGACTATGGGCGCGCCGGGAAACAGGTGGCGCTTGCCGGACTGCGCGGGGAGGTCAACCCGCAGGATGCAATGTGGGCCAGTGACGTAGGCTATCAGCAGCAGACGGGCAGTCAACCGCTACCGGAGCAATCAGCCGGGGCAGCCGGGGCCTGGCAACAGGGCGCATCGGCGGCAGGGTGGGATAGATTTCAGAACCGCGCAATGGCATTTCTCACCGGCATACCGGGCTATAACCTGTCGCCCGAAGAACAGCAGATGCGCGAGATGAAAGAGACGCGCCCAAAGTTAGGTTACAATGAGGTAACCAACCCCTACGGCAGCAGAGAAGCCGTCAACGCTTACACCGGAATGCAGCCCGAAGCCTTTGACGCCACCTTCAATTACAGCGTTCTCTATCCGCAGGGTGATGATCGCAAACGGTTGCGCCCAGGGGAGAAGGCCGTACAGAACGAATACTATAACGCGCACGGCGTCATTATGAATGAGATGACGCAGGCGGTTGCTAAATATTTAATTGACAATCCGGACGCCACGAGCAAAGAGGTAAATGATTTCAAATCACCTTTCTGGGATAGGGTAGAGGAACTCAAGGCGAAGTATCCATCATTGCCGGAGAAGGAAACCAAACATCTCAACACTACCTACATGAATCCCGTTGAACATGCCGCGGGATTTGTGCAGTCGGTTCTCAGTCACAAGCCGGCGGGGAAGCCTGTCTACCCCGGGAAGGATGCCAGTCCAGAGGACAAGAAAGCCTATTACCTGGACAAAGCCAAATGGGACACCGCCAGACTCGACTACTACGACCGCCAGTTCACGCAGTTGCTGAATCAGGATGACACGTACCCTGATCCCTGGAAGGATGCCGCGCGTAAGATGGTCAAGGATATGTACGCCAGTGAGCTATTGCGCGGGTATGAGAACAGATATGCCGGGGATGTGGAAAAAGCCTGGAGCGACCGGCAAAGTTTTGTTGAAGAGGTAGAGGACGCGCAATATAAGCTGAACGAGAAGAACGTAGACGAGCGCATGGGGGCGGCAGGGAATGAGTTGTTATCTCAGTATTACGCCCTGCCCAAAACTGGGGAAGAACGCAAGGCATACAAGCAAGCCAACCCGCTTGTCGATCAGGCAATGCTTGCCAGCTTCCATCCGCAGGAGTATGACGAATTTGTCAAACGCTTTGGGGCGGACGCGTTCGCGATGGTGCAGAATGGGCCCAAGCATCCCGGCGATGGGGCAACAGAGGCGCAACTAAACGCCTATTACGCTGAGGCCGCGGCATTTAACGATCAGTATCCGAATGCAGAAGCGGCCAAACTCTGGCTAAAAGGGCGGCGCTTTGGTGACGCCAGAGGTACAGACAGTTACGGGGCCGCCTATGACGAGGCAGTCAAGATATTTGGTCCCAACATTTTCGACATTCTCAACAGCGTACCGAACGAAGGCAAGGCCGCTTTTGTAGCGTGGCTGAAGGCCAACCCGGAAGAGCACATGCTCTACACCGGCTACAAGGAGTGGAAAAAAGAATTCCAAGACGTTGACCAGGCGAGTTATGATCCCAACGCGACGACCACGCCAGAGGATGAAGCGATTATCCCCAACGCAGGCGCGGGGGAAGGCTACACCGGGCCGCGCCCCGTGGGTAGCGAACGGCAGGCATTGGGAACCTTCGACCCCTATGCGCCGGCTGAGGAACAACAGCCCAGCCCGTGGGTCAATCGCAATTGGGATAATGTGCTGAACCAGCCTGCATCTAATCCCTGGACACAGCGCGCTAACGAACTGAATGCGAGCATTCTGGGCGGTGAGGCTATACCGTCACAGATGAGCGCGACCGGCAGCACGCGCAAGGGGGCGCCAGTACAGCCAACCTTTTCGCCCTTGCCTGGTGAGCAGCCCACCGCAGCTACAACCGGCAGCGCAGACCTAAAGACAGCGCGCGACTATGCTTCGATGAATGACAAATGGGTCAAGGGCGAGATGACCCGCGCAGAGTGGGCGGCCAGGCGCAGCGCCGTGCTAAAGTTCTTTGATACGGGTGGGGCGGCCATGTGGGACGAGTATTACTCGCTTCCCAAGGGAGATGCCCGTAAGGAGTACCTTACTAAAAATCCCGTCATGCGTGCGATCAACCTGTACGCCTACAACAGCAAGGAATTGGCTCCAGCGCTCAAAGAGTTTGGCGATGACGCGCTGGGACGCTGGGCGCTCACACCCGCCTATGCCGACACGCCAGAGGCCAAGGCGGCCAGAGCGCAATACTACGACAAGAATCCCAAAGCCTTTCTCTTCGGCGCATGGTTGAATGGCCGACCCGCCAACTACGACGAATCTAAGGAAGGCAGCGACGATTTTAAATATAACTTCGGCGCGGACTATGCGACGGCCAAAGAAATGTTCGGCGACAACATTTGGGATGTTGTTTCTCAGTTCAAGCGCGGGTGGGACGCTACCCAGCGCCGGTTATGGTACGAGAAGAACCCGCAGTATAACGCGTGGGCGGATTGGTGGTATGGCAGAGAGAAGAAAGAATACACGCCGCGCAGTGGAGGCGGCGGGGGTGCTCATGGTGGATACGGCGGCTACCAACCGACTGAGCGCAAAACAATCGTCAATATGCCGAATGTGTACGGCCAGAGCATGGCCAGCGGATTAGCAGAGCCGCCACGCATGGCCAGTTACCAGAACCCGCAGATTGATTTGGATTGGCTGAATGCCGGGAAACAACTGCGACCAGGCGAGCCGCGCAAGTGGTCGCCGTCGTGGATACGTGGAATAAAAACGCAATAGAAAATCCGGCTGAACAGTTCCCCCGAAAAGCGGTTAGTCGTCTACACTGACCCGCCACTGTCCAACCGGATACGCATACCATAGCACGAAATATAGTGAGGTGTCAACCATGAATTGGGACGAATACGAAGAGCAGACGGGCATTAAACGCCCCGCCTGGATCGACGGCGTAGGCAATATCAACTGGCACTATGGAGCCAAGGACCCTGCCCCACCCAAACCCTTGACCGTACAACAGACGGCGGGTCTAATGCCGCAGGTGAACGCGCAGCGCATGACCATGGACCTGATGCCGCAGCCGGGCGCACAAGCGCCGTGGCGACCAGGCTTGCGCGGGTGGCGGCCAGGATGGTAGAATAAATTATGGAAAAAATTTATGTCGTTACCGAGGGTTCCTATTCCGATTATCATATTGTTGCGGTTTACGATGAGGCTCATAAATCGGTTGCTCTTGCGCATGTTCAAGCGATTGGGGAGCAGAAGGCATTCGCTGAAGAGTGGACACTGAACGAAGGCCCTATGCCAGAGCACGGAGGAAGGTTGCCCTACCGAGTCCATTATTCAACTGACCGGGGCGGGTGTTTTGCGGTACTGTTCCCGGATGAGTGGAGAGACGATATAGATAAAAGCCATCCCGATTGCTGGAGGATCTGGGTTCGCGCCAACACGCCGAAGCACGCTGCAAAAATTGCAATGGAACGCGCCACGCATGAAAAAGCCTTGAATGGTAGCTGAGAATCATTCTCAACTATTGACAATCAGCCCCAGATTGCATATACTAAGGATGCCAGCAAAGTGGCGGCACGGGAAGTTTGCGGACAGGGCGCAGTGCGGCGGTAGTCTCATAAGCTACCGCTTGGGGTGCAATTCCTACCTGGACGCCTAGCCCTACGGGGCACAACTAAATACGCTTAGCGGGAAACCGAAAGGCCACGTCTCAAATTGAGACGTGGCCTTTTTTATTTCCCAAACCTTACGACAGGAGTTAAACCAGTGGCCAAGCTGATAGAAGAGTTGGCCGGGGATGACGGCGCAGTTGAAGAGGTAGTTACCCCAGAGGTGACAGACCTATCGACAGGCGACGACGAAGCCGGACGACAGCCGAGAGAGGCAGAGCAGGGGAAGCCGACCAAGAAACCATCCTTGGACGATGATCCCAACTTCCGCAAATGGAAGAGTGAGCAGGACAAAAAGCACGCGGCATTGCAGAGCGCGCTTGACCGCGCCGAACGCCAGCGCCAGGGAGACGCGCAGCGCCAGGCTTGGTACGAGCAGCAGCTTGAACAACTGCAAACGCAAGGACTCGATGAGCCGTCAAAGCTCGCGTTCGAGAACAACAAACTGAAACGAATGCTATCTGCGCTACAGCAGCAGAAGCAAATCGAAGAGGGGCGGGCGAAAATCTTTCAGCGAATTACGAACCGTTTCGCGGAGGTGGGGGTGCCGTACGAGGCATACGCCAACGCACAAGACGCAGATGAGGCATGGGATTTAGCAGCGGACTACGCGCTGAAAAACCTACCACAACGCAGCGCAGCCACCGCAGCGGCTAGAGCAGAGAAACGCGCGGCCAACGATGTCGATCTGGGCGGTGGGGCTTCTATCACGCCTGACGACGAATGGGAGGCCGAAGCCGCACGGTTACTGAAACGCAAGGATTCGATAGGGTACGCACGCCATATATTGAAGCAACGCTTCAAGGAGTAGACAGTGGCAACGGGTACACGAACAACCTACACCGATACCAACAATATCAAGCGTGGCATCGGTGATTTAGTACATTTGATTGACTGGACGGAAGCGCCGCTTCTGAACCGTCTAGGACTGGACAATGCCAAAAAGTTCCGCCTGCTCAATTGGCCAAACACCAAAGCAGAGTGGATAGAGGATACCATGAGCCCGAGAACCGGCACGCTGAACGAGGCGCTCGACGACAGCGAAACCGGCGTAGACGTGCAGACCGGCGAGGGCGATATTCTCAAAGAGGGCGATATTCTCAAAGTCGGCAGCGAGCTGATGTACGTCTCGGCAGTCGCGACTAACACCGCGACCGTCGTACGCGGCTTTGCCGGCACTACGGCGGCAACGCACGACGACGACACCGCCTGGGAGATCGTGACCAGCGCGCGGCTGGAAGGTGCAGACTACGACACCGGCCATACCACTACGATCAGCGTACCTTACAACTACACGCAAATTTTGGCGGAAGCAGTCGTGATTACCGGGTCAGAGAAAGTCAATCCCAAATACGGAATTAGTGACACGATGGCCTACAACCTGTCGAAGCTTATCGGCGGCGGCGATGGCATTGGGTCGCGGGGCAAAGCCGGGAAACTGGCTATCCTCCTGTGCAAGTCTTTCTATCACGGTATGCGCGCGGCCGGCAGTGCCAGCACCGCGCGCAGCATGGGCGGTTTTAATCAGTTCGTGACCACCAACGTCACGAACGCGGCAAGCGCTTCGCTCACCCTGAAGATGATCGAAGACAACATGCAATTGTGTTATGAGGCGGGCGGGTCGCCTGACACCATCGTGTGCGGCGCTTGGGGACGGCGCAAAATTTCTAATTTCTTCAAGGGCGCGATTCGCACCGACCGGTCAGAAGACCGCGGCGGCGCAATCATCACCACCATAGTCACTGACTTCGGGGAACTGGAAGTGATGTATGACAAATGGTGTCCGACCGACCACCTGTACATCATTGAACCGGACCGGATGGGATGGATTACCTTCCGCAATTTCGACCTGTACGACCGCGCCAGCACCGGTGACTATGATGTCAAGGAAGTTCTTGGAGAATTTTCGTTTGTGTTGGCCAACGAGACGGCACACGCGCGCATTCACACGTTCAGCACGAGCAAATAAGGGGAGGAAACCATGTGGTACAACTACCCTGAGTATTTGGAAAGCGGCGTTGCCGGGCAAAACCCAACCGAATGGTACGGCGTTGACCCGGTGGACGGTGACGGTGGCGACTGGATTCAAGTCGGCGCGGGCAGCATGTATATGCAGCGCGACTTGACCAACGACTTGGTGAATCTGCCGCTTGTCAAGCTCAAAAACGACAGCGCGGATAACGATTGGGCGGGGCTGCAATGCCTGGCTGAAACCGTGGCGCTGGCGGACTTCACCGATGGCGGCGGGGCGGCCGGCACCTACGCGCTCAAGACGCAAATCCCCGCCGGCGCCTGGGTGCTGCAAACCATCATCCAGGATGTAACGGGCTTTGCAGGGGACACCTCGGCAGCGCTGATCGTCGGCGATGGCACGGATACAGACCGCTACAACACCAGCACGCTCGACGTATTCACGACCATCGCGGCCATTGACGGCGGCGCGGTGAGTGGTACAAAGATTCACACGACCGCCAAAACAGTCACGCTCACCATTACCGCCGGCTCCGATTGGGGCCTGGTGACAGCGGGCGCGCTGACTATCAAGATTTTCTACCTACGCTAGGAGGAACTATGAGAAAGATGCTCATTTCGCTATTTGTGTGTGTATTCCTCCTGGCGGCAGGAGGAACCGCGCTGGGACAAGGCAGCGGTATTGGTTGGTTCGATTTCGTTACCGACCTGCGCGCACATGGGCAGGTGTGGCTGCTGTCTACGCTCCAGGTGGATTCAACCAGTGACCTGAAAGGCAATGTGAGTGACACTGAAGGTGTGTTCACGGTTGCCGATAATGCAATCATTGACGGCCAGGCGGACGCCGTTCAGCTTACTGTCCAGGGTTACACCACGCAAACCACCCTATCATTTGTCGTCGAAAACAGTGGAGGGACAGACGTAGCTACCATCAGCAATGCGGGCGCATTGGTGATCGCCAGTACCAGCGATTTGCAAGGCAATGTATCCGACAGCGGTGGCGTGCTCACGGTTGCTGACAATGCAATCATTGATGGAGCGGCAGACGCTGTACAACTCACGGTGCAAGGTTACACCACACAGACCAGTGCGTCGTTCGTTGTTGAAAATAGTAGCGGGACTGACCTGGTGACCGTCAGTAACACCGGTCTGCTGACGGCCGACGACGTAACGTCTGTGGATGATGTGACGGTCGGTGATGATCTGGGCGTCGGCGGCTGGGAAACCATTACTGCCCAGACGACGATTGTCGTCAGCGATGGGAGCACCGTGACCCCACTCGGCACCTATGTTCCGATTAGCTCGACGGCAAACACCGGCACGAGTGATATTGCCAACCCGACAGCCGGACGGCTGCTCATCATCACGAACGTGGCGGCCACAACCATCACCTTCACCGACACCGGCACGCTGAAACTGTCTGGCAATGCGGCATTGAGTCAGTATGACGTTCTCCAGCTTCTTGGCGACGGTACGAACTGGCTGCAAATCGCACCGGAGGGGGATAACTAACATGCAAGTTTCGGGCGGCCAGTACAAAACTGTCGTCATGCAACCCGCCGCGGTCGCGACCGGCAACGGCACAGCCATTGAATGTACAGAGGTGGCGGGCGGCGCGTGTAAACAGCTAGCGCTCCAGGTGCAGGGCATTACCACGGCTACAATCACCTGGGAGGCCACGATTGACAGTACGAACTGGAAAGGATTGCTTGTCACGCCGCTGGACACAGGGACGGCAGCCCTTACCGCCACCGCGGACGGCATCTTTCGCGTGGACGTGACGGGATTGGCGCAGTTTCGGGCGCGTATCTCAGCGTGGACAAGCGGCGCGATTACCGTCACCGGCATTCTGGCGGCGGTCTAAATGGCGATTGCTGTCGCTGAAACCGTCACCGGCTCGACGCCGGATCAGGCGAGTTTCACACTCACCAGTTGGACACCAGGCGCAAACGAACTGGTGCTGGTATTCGTGGCGGTGCGCGATGAAACGCGCACTGTTAGCGTTAGCGGCAACGGCCTGACCTTTGTCGAGTCCATTGCGGTAGACAATGCGCAAGCGCAGAACGGCGTCCACATTTTCCGTGCGATGGGTGCGAGTCCGAGCGCCGGGCAAATCACCGTCACCGTTACCAGCAACACGCTACCCGCACTCGCTGTCGCTTGTCGTTTTACTGGTATGGACACCAGCGGCACAAACGGCAGCGGCGCGATTGAGGCCACCGGCAGCGCCGCGGGGCCGCCAGTGACCGACGACGATGATATGCTCGTCAGTGTCACGACCGTCACCGCCAACGCCTGGGCGGTCGCCGTGGGGACGCATCGCAACAGTACATTTACGGTTCCTGGCGGCGAAACGCAGATTAGCATCAACAACACAGCGGGTAGCGGTGGCGCGCTGACCTCCTGTTCAGTCTGGTACGAAAGTGTAGTCAGTCCCGCGGCCACACAGTTGGGCGCAGCTAACGACCTGAGCGCTGTCAACGACTGGTGCTGTGTCGCCGTCAGCATCAAACCGGCGGGCGGCACAACCTACACCCAGAGCGCGGCCGGGACACTCACGAGCGCCGGCACACTTGTCCGTAAATGCGCCAAGGCGCTGACAGGAGCACTGACCAGTGCTGGCAATGTTTCACGTGAAACATCCAAAGCTCTCACGGGGACATTGACGAGCAGTGGCGCATTGGCCGCCATACGTACCGTGTATGTGGCGCTGACGGGGACGCTCACGAGTGCAGGCACGCTCACACGCGAGACATCGAAGAGCTTTACGGGCGCACTGACCAGCGCGGGCAATGTTTCACGTGAAACATCCAAGATATTGGCGGGTGTGCTTACGACCGCGGGCGGACTGGCCAGTCAAATCCTGCACATTTTCCAGCAGGCGGTAGGCGGCACGCTGACCAGCAGTGGCGCGCTGATTCGCAAGGCCAAAAAGAGTTTTGTCGGCACCCTAACCAGTGCCGGCGCGCTCGCCCGAAAGGCGAAGCTTACGCTTGGGGGCACGCTCACGAGCGCGGGCGCGCTCACCAGAGCGTTCGCCCAGGCCGCGGTTGCGCTGACACTGGCGGCCAGACGCACGCTAACCCTACCGCCCCGCCTCCGCGCGTGGACGGTGGCCATTCGCAATTCATTGACCTGTCTGCGTCGCTGACGCGACAGGCAGACAGTGAGGAACAAATGATCGGCAATCTCCATATGGCGGGCGGGGTGACCGTTCGCAAACTCTACAAAAGTGCGCCTGTGGCGTGGCGCGTGCGCAACGCACTGCGCACAGCGTATTGGCGCGGCTGGCTGTACACAAAGGCCGCCATTGCATTTTCTTGGCTCACGGGCATTCCGACCCTGACCGGGCAGTTATCGTTAAAACTACGCCGCCCTGACGGCTGGACGATTGACTACGGCGTCGTCGGCTATCGCGTGGTAACGACCGCGTTCGTCAATTTCGTGACTGACCAACTCCAAACCGAAACGTCGGTGTTTGGGGACTTCAAGTATCACGACGGGGGCGTTGGTGTAACCGCGGAAAATGCGGCCGACACCACCATTGAAACCACGGACGGCGAAGCACGCGCGACCGGCACCCAAACCGAAAGCGCAGCCAACGCCTACCGCAGCGTTGGCACTGTCTCCTACACCACCACCAAGGCTGTCACGGAGCACGGATTATTCAACGACGCCACGACAGGTACGCTCATGGATCGGACGGTTTTTAGTGCGGTCAACGTGGTAAATGGGGATGCCGTGGAATTTACGTACACTCTAACTCTATCCTCCGGTGGCTAATGTACGTCAACGAATCGCCCCAACGCCAAACGCCACAAGAGAGCATCAGCTACTCCATCACGACCACGCCTTGGGGTAGCACGCCGACCAGCATTACGCTGATTGTGTATGATGTGACCACGCCGGGAACGGAGACGGATGTCACGAGCACAACCACCGCGGGCAGTAACAGCGCGGCTGCGGATGTCATCACGACCAAGCGCATTGGGTCGCTAACCGTTGGCCATGACTACCGCGCCGATGTGTTGTTCACGGATAGCAACAGCAACGTACACGAGGCTAATTTCAAAATACTGTGCAGGGTAGCATGATCACCATTCCATTTTTACGCTCACAGAGCGACTTGTTAGCGGACATGCGGCGGCGAATGCGCGACCCCGAAGGCGCGCGTTGGCCTGACCACGAGGTCTACACCGGCATCAATGACTGCCTGCTGACCTGGCACAATCGCGTCACCGTGCCACACCTGTACACCATCAGCGGCGGCTATGTGTCTGGCGCCGTAGACTACGCATTGCCGGCCTACATCCGCGGCAGCATCGACCCGCAGCAAAAGCGCTACTCATCCTATTTCCCAAACGTGAGCGGAATCAGTCTGGAAGCCGAAACTTGGGTAGACGTACAGGCGTTTACGGTGGAGCCGGACGGTAGCGGCGGGCAGAAACTGCGACTGGAGTTCTCCCCGGCTACCGACGACGCGCGCGTTATCTGGTGGTCGTACAACGGACAGGTTCCGCTCACCATCCCCGCGCTGAACGCGGGGATTACAGCCACCGATACTTCATTAGTCCTTTCTACCGCGGTCACTGATATCAGTGACGCGGGCTATATCAAGATTGATTCGGAGTGGTTGCATTATGCGGGCGTTACGTATGGCGTCAGCACTACCACTCTGAGCAATCTACTCAGAGGACTAAATGAGACAACCGCGGCCACGCATGACAGCGCGGATACCGTGACCTGGGGGGTGGGGGGGCATCGGGCTGACCTGTTCGGCCAGATGTACAACTATGTGCGCGGCTTTCTGCACGCGCTTTTCCTGACCGATGCCGCCGAGTCAGAGCGCACGCACCACGAGCGCCAGGCCATGTATTATAACGACATGGCGCGCGCCTTCTGGCGCGGCTATGTGCCCAACCGCAAACCCAAGATGCGGTTAGGCCGCGAGGCGGCGGGCACGTTGGACGAGAGCCACTATCAATACTACGCGCGCCAGTGGGGGGGACAGTAGAAGTTAGAGTCATCTTGGAGTAAACTTGGAGTAAACTTGGAGTAAACACGCCAGTGATTGAAAATATTAAGGCATGGATCCGCAGTAACTTTTTCACCAAGAAGGAATTGGTGGACCAAGGCGCGCTCGATAGTCGCTATTTCACAGAAGCCGAGCACATCAACGTAAGCGCCGGGGCGGGTGACGCGGGGAAACCTGTCAAACTGGACGCCGGCGGGCAGGTAGATGCTACCATGATTGCGGATGGCGACATTGACCATACGGCGATTACGAATATCGGCACAAATACTCATGCGCAGATTGACACGCACGTTGCCGCCACTGCGGCGCACGGGGCGACAGGGGCGGTTGTCGGCACCACTAACACGCAGACACTGACCAACAAAACCCTGACCGCCCCGACCATTTCTGACCCGACCATTACGGGTAGTACGGGGGCGTGGACAGCGCTCACATTAAATACAGCCGGAAACTGGGCAAACTACGGAGGTGGGCACTTTAATGCTGAATATAAAAAAATTGGGGATTTAGTTTTTATACGTGGGTTAGTTGTCAGGTCTAGTGGCGCTGACAATACAATAGGAACGCTCCCGTCGGGATACAGACCGTCTGCTACATTCACATCAGTAGTAGTAGGGGATGACGCATATGCCAGAATAGACATTGGTACAGCAGGTGGTATTACTATATCTTCAGGAGCTGCGGCCAGTTTCTTTCAATTGAATAACATTTGTTTCAGCACAGTGTAGGAGTAGAGAGTGGCTGGACATATAGCACTCGGCAACGTAGGCGCGTTACGCGACTACATGATCGCCAACACAGACCTATACAGTAAGGCTCCTGCCAACCAGTTCGCGGCCAAGCTCGCCACGGGCGCAGGCGACTATGACGACCTGCAAAATTGGTCGTACTGGGTGATGGATAACTGGCAAATGGGCGTCGGGCAGAAAGACGCGGAGGCGGGCGGATTTCTCTATGGCGAGTGCGAGACGCGCTACCCGGGACAGGTGTTACTCCCGCGCCACCTGCGCTTTGAAATGAGTGATAGTGCTACTGTGCATGACGCTGATGCGAGCTGGATCGCAGACGAACTCACTATCGGTACCGGCCAGACTTACCAAAAATGGGCAATGAAAATTGGCGGCGGCGCCGGCCGCACCCTATCCGCCATCTGGGTGTACCTCAAAAACAACGGCCAGACCTTTACCATTCGCCTGTCGGGGGATACAGCAGGCGCGCCGGGAACCAGTATTACTACCTGCACCGTAACCAGTAGCAGCGAAACGCCCGGCTATGCCTGGTACAAGGCATCAACGATTAGTCAGAGCATTACATCCGCTAATTACTGGCTCAGCCTGGAAGTGGCGAGTACGGGGACACTGCCAGCGCAGGATGACAGTGCCGGGGGGCCAGAGGCGGCCTACTACAACGGATCGGCTTGGCAATCGAGCACCAGTGTTTTTGGACTGCTTCTCAATGTGGAAGCCTACGGAGACAGCAACGCGCTGCCACGCGGCAACGTCCAGTTGGCCGAGTTCAACGGCAGATTGTACGCGGTGAACAACACTGCCACCGCGATTTACTATCGCGATGAGGCCGGACCACCCGCCCCCCCCGGCTGGACCGCCGCGGTGGGCAGCGCCAAGGGAACGCAAATCCTGGCGCTAGGCGACTATCTTTATATTGCGCTAGACACGGCCGCGGCGTCTGCGTCCAACATGAACGTCAGCGAAACAGTGACCGGGTTTACGGTTCCAGACGGCGGCGCCGGGGAGGTTGCGCACCTCGCGCAGTGGGGCGGATTCCTCTGGGCCGGCTATGGGCAGAACGTTTTCTACACGAGCACGCCCGCGGCTACCGGCGCTCAATGGACGGGTCCGATTGTCATCGGCTTTGACGGCGAACTTGTCACCGGCATTGCGGGGCTGGGCGATTATGTCTATGTCTCCACAGAAAAAGAACTCGTCTATGTCGGGTTCGGCGACGAGGTGCAGGGCGTCACCGTGTGGGGCAGTCCGTCTGCGCGCAATGGGCTGCGCATGCTCCACTACCAGGGGCAGATATTTATTCCGCTCCAAGAAAGCCTGATCAGATACGACGGAAGCGCCATGTTGCCGGTGGGCATTGACCTGGGCGAAGGGTTGCCCGCTGACCTACAAGGCAATGTGGCCGCGCTCACCAGCACTAACAATTGGCTACTCATGGCCGTCAACCCCCGCGACGGCACGACCGAGGGCGCTACCGTTTGGGCATGGACGACGCAGGGCTGGCACCACATCGCGCACCTACCGCCTACGATGAGCATCGCCAGCCTGTACTACCGTAGAAGCAATCAACGGCTGTATATCGGAGCTAGCACCGGCCATGTGTTTAGCCTGTACTTGCCGGACGTAGCGCAGGTGGTGGATGTCAACGACCCGGAGTTTGCGCCCGTGGGCTGGATGGAAACCGACTGGTTTTTTGGCGGACTCAAAGAGGTTGAGAAAGATTTCGAGTCGGTATACGTTTCAGGAGAGGACTTCAACGCCGACCAGTATGTCAATGTATACTGGAAGGATGATGCGTCCACCGCGTGGGAATTGTTGGGGACTGTAACCAGTGACCGGCAGGAGCTGCGATGGAGCGACTACGACACGCGCCCGCAGAGTAGGCAACTCAAAATAGGCTTGGAGATTCACACCGATACCCCCGGCGTCTCACCGCTCATCCGGGCGGTGAGGGTGAAATACCACCCGATGGTTAGCGACTGGTTCCGGTGGAGCTTCCCCATTCTGTGCTCCAACAATCAGCAGGAGTTGGGCGGCATGATCTCCACCTACAACGCCAACCAAAAGCGCAGCCACCTGGACACTCTGATTACGCAGGTTCCGCCGTTTATTTTCCGCGACATGGATGGGGTGCAGTATGAGTGCAAGGTCATGGGATGCGCGATTCAAAATGATGATGTGGAGTGGTACAACGGCGAGATAGCGTTCAATTCCATCTACAACATGACGATTGAGCAGATACGCAATGGCGCGTATACTGCATAGGGGTGTATGGAGGGGTGCATAGGGGTGTATGGAGGGGTGCATAGGGGTGTATGGCTGTAACTAAACTTAAACGGATGCCGCGTATGCCGGGCGGCAAGCGGCGCAAGCTGCCAGACATGACGGGGGCCGCGCCGAAGGTCGCCGAACGCGAACCGGACGCACTCCAGGAACTGATACGCGATTTGGGTGGGCGGTCGGCGGATGTGAAACTCGCCAAGCGCGTGCTCGCCATGAAGCCGGAATACCCTGCCGCCTCTATCCCTGAACTGATTGTCTGGTGTTGGCTGACGGATAGGAAAATTCCGTTCACGTACCAGGCTATGCTCTTCGGCGGGCGGCGGGCCAAGGGCGGGCTAGTCCCTGACTTCGTTGTCCAGTATGGCGGCATGGGGTTAGCCTGGCAGGTGCAGGGCGAATATTGGCACGCGCGCACAGCAGCGCACGGGCAGAAAGATGCTACCGTAACATTGCGGTTGGTAGGCACGATGTATCATGGCGTGCGCATTAGTGCGGTAGTAGAACTTTGGGAGCGCGACATATATAGAATGCGGCCGCGCATTTTCCAGATGGCGCTCGCCGGGATAGGATTGCGTGATTAGGTGGTTGATGGCCCTTGGGCATTACTTTCGATGATTGACGTGTCACAGGACATTGGAGATAATAGCGGCAAGGTCACCGGGGTAGACGGACGAGGCAGCAGCCGGGCGGATGTCAACATCAGTTTCAACGACGAGTACAATCCACCGCGCAATCGAACATTGGAAGAGAGGGTAGCAACCTTGGAACGATATATGTATGAGGATGAGCGCAGCGGTGAGCCGGGATTACTCCGCACACAGCGTATGCAGAAATGGCAGAGCCAGTTAAATAGCTACCTGCTGATCGTCGTCATTCTCATGCACGTGGTTCAAATGTTTTTTAGATAGGAGGAGTTATGGCAAAGGGAAAAACAAAGCCAGAGAAAAAGTGCAAAAAATGCGGTATGCCGATGAGCAAGTGTAAGTGCAAGTGAGCAGTAACAGCAGCGCCCAATGTTTCACGTGAAACATTGGGCGCTGCTGTTACTGCCTATTCCGCGCTACCGGCGATTACTTTCACTTCGCCAGGACAGGCAGCCGTCACCGCGGGGCTGCCGGTTGTACGAAGCGTATCAAGAAAAATTCGTAGTCATTTTCATCGACCGGTGCGCCTTTGCCGCCCGCGTCTTGCGGACGATAGGCCAGTTTGACCACCAGTACGCGGTCACCGTCCATCAGAACCGTTTGCCGGCGCGAGACAGCCACCGACACGCCGCTGATTCGTTCCACGAACTCCGCTGTTTGTGGATAGCCGACGTAGCTATCCACCTCTCCATTATCGCGCAAAATGCTAATAAACTGGTTACGTGTCAATCGTTCCAGCTCGTATTTGCCAGGCTGCGGCATCATGGCGCTGTTCATTAATTTAATCATTGGAATTTTCCTTCAATGCTATTTTATCGCCCAAATCTTTATGCGATTTGTCGATGTGCGAACGGGCGTTCTCCAAACTATGATGGATGAACGTCCCCACTTCGCCATCCGGTCTGTACCAATTGTGGTAGGTGCTGCACCAGCCGCGGCGGACCATGCCGGGGCGGTGCTCGATGCGGCACCCGCGGTACATAGAATGAAATTGCCACGGAATCTCTTTCATCAGATTCTCCTTTTTAAAATCTTACAGGTGGGTGTGTACGTCTGAGGGCGATTGTTACACACGCATTACACGATCGTTACACGCAGGCGTACACTGCGGTTACGCTGTACGTTGCGCAGCGGTGACACGCTCGTTACATTTTACGCGCATACAAAGTTGCACGCAAACGGCGATATCCATCGGGGGTATCCAGTTCCTTGGCGGATGTTTCGAGCAGCCCTATCGCCTCACTCAGATCCGTGATCAGGAACTGTAATCCGTTGCGCCAACTCCGATTGCGGAGTGGCACAATGCCGGCATAGCGCAGGAAGGCTACGCCCCACTCCCAGCGGCGCCGCGTCATGCCGTAGTTGGTGGCCATGGCGCGCACCCCGGTAGACTGGTCGCTGAACGCGGCCAGGATGATCGCATGTGCATCAGCAATGGCGGCGCGTACGATGGCGCTGCCGCGCAGGTGACGGTTGAGTTTAGAACGCAAGTGCTTATTCTCCGCGCGCAGGGTGGCGAGTTCATGCAGCAGGGTGTCAATCGCGCTCACCCTGCCGTTATAGGTCTCGATTCGGAGCATGATACACCTTATCTAGCACCTTCTCAAACGTCTCGTGGTTGCGTTCGTTGGCGCGGTCGCCCGCGTCAATCTCCGCGAGTCTCACCGTCACATACCCGTCTGTTTTGTGGCGCTCCACGCCTGCCGGGGAGTGGGTGTTCTCATCGTGGTTGGCTTTGACCACGCCAACCACGAGCACTACCACAAATATGCACCAGGCGACAGGGGACTTTACACCCGCAGCATAGAGAGCGATGGCCACCGCGCCGGCAATCATCGCCCAGCCCGCGTAATGGATGAGCCGCGCCACATTGCGATCAACCGGCGTACTCTTCTCACTCATCGCCTGCATGTGTTGGATGGCCAGCGCGTCACGTTCGGCTGTGGACGGCGCAGTCTGCATGAGTTGGCCTAACGCGCCCGCGAGAGGGCTGGCCTGGGGCGGTAGGGCAGGCACAAAGTTTGCGTGACTATCGTACACGGTTTCGGGTTCGCGCCCGTCGTCAAAGTAACGCTTCCGCACTGGATTCATAGTCCCCCCAGTGTCAGCGCACCCGCGCCCAATACGGCGATCAGTCCGAAGACTGTCGTCGCCACCAGGATACCGAGCAACAGCCCGCACCCAGCGCGCGTGGCGCTGCCCGTCCGCGCCTGCTCGTTGCCGTTTCGCTCCGCAGCACCGAGTACCGGCGAGAAGAGCAACATCAGCAACGCCACGAAAATGAATAGCGCGCCGAAGACGCTCACCGGCGTCACGAAGAGCAACGGCACGCCGAGTATCGCAAGGACTACCGCCTTGCCGCGCACATCGTCGGTGGCCGGTGTCGCGTCTGGCGCCGGCGCTTCATCCTCGCCTGCCTGCCGCGCTGCGCTCGGCGCAGGCAGGTCATTGTGTCCGAAATTCTTCGACATGGCTACTCCTAACCCATTTCACATGGATTTGGCGGTTTTGTCCAGTCCGCCAACTGGTTCGAGTTTCCAGCCGCGGATGGCGGCCATCCGCGCTATGCGATTAACGAGCGACAGACAATCCTCCATGAGGATTGCATCATCAGTATGGCGCGCTTCCCAGTACGCCATAGCCGCGGCAATTCCGCGGAATTGCCGGCAGCCGGCGCGGATGACGACAACATGATTGTCATCGGCGTATGCATAAAACGAAAAACCGCGAATATCCTGCCCCGCCAGAATCAGGTTGGCGCCGCGCAGGTTGGCGCCGCGCAGGTCGGCGTCGCGCAGGTTGGCGCCGCGCAGGTCGGCGTTGTGCAGGTCGGCGTTGTGCAGGTCGGCGCTGCTCAGGTCGGCGCTGCGCAGGTTGGCGCCGCGCAGGTCGGCGTTGTGCAGGTCGGCGAATGGCAGGTTGGCGCCGCGCAGGTTGGCGCCGCGCAGGTCGGCGCTGCTCAGGTCGGCGCGCCGCCCGGCGTCTGCGCCGCCCAGCCATTCGTCATGGCTGCGCAGAATTTCCGCAATTTCAGTTTTCGTCACGATATCACCACCTTCTTCAGCCACTGCGGCCAAATCACCGGCAGATCCAACGACGCCACCGTATCCAGTGCGAACCGAATTGCGAAACATGCCATTGTAGCGCACGAAATAAAACTCGTAGTCATTTTCATCAACTTAATCATCAGCTTTTCCTTTCTTCCATTTTACATACACCATAAAATTTTGCACGAGTTCCAGCACGCGCTTGCGATCAGTCTCGGTAAGGCGGGCGATTGCCCTACCGCCCGCACCCCCCCGCAACCTGCCTGTCGCGTCCGCGACGCAGACAGGCGGCTTACGCGAAGGTGGGCGCTTGGTTGCCATCAGTACCCCCCGCGGCGTGGTTCATCCGCGTCGACCAAAACCTCCTGGATACCTGTGGGGCTTACGTGTTTCTGTAACTCGACGGCCATTCTACTTAAGGCCTCAGCCGCCTGATCGCATTCGGCAAGTTTCTTAACACGCTTGCTGTTTCCCACCGGGAAAACAATGCTGCGCATGGTCTTCTCGGCCTGGATCATCCTATTCACCGTTTCGTAGAACGTACGCAGTTGAGTGTCCGTCATCTGCATGTCTCCTTTTCTATGATGGCCAACGCATCCTCAAGCGAGCGCACGACCGCCACTTGCCCGGTGCGTGACCAGTTTCGATGGAACCTGATTTGCGCGGGGGTGAGCCTGCCGCTGTCGGTTTTGATTTCCAACAGCAAATTGACTCCGCGCACGGATACCATAATGTCAGGACAGCCACCCCCCACCCTACTCAGGTCAAGCACGCAGTCGCCAAAGATTCCCTTCAGCGCCTTGACGATGGGGTCTTGGTTGGCGTCCACTTTGGCCGCGCGTCTCACGCGGGCGCCTGCTCAACCTGTTGCACCGCAGACCACACATCCCTGATCGCCTGCTCTGTGGCGCTCTTGGCCTTCTCCTCGCCGTTCAGCCAGTCAATCAGGTCCTTTGTCTTCCAGCCTGGCGGATTCTCCTGGCGGATGACACGGCCACACAGGGCGGACAGAACAAATCGATGATTATTTTTGCCGACCAGGGCGTCAATCTTTCCGGTGAGCAGGCCGTACTGGCCGCTGCCCGTCCCATCCTTTTTGACAATGGACAGGGTCTTATCGCCGGATCCCTGGTCAAGCTGCGTAACTTTCGTGATGAGTTTCACGGCGAGGTCGGAGATCTGCGTCTCGCTGTGCATGAGGGCGGCGGCGCGGTCGCAGAAAGCGTCGTCGCTTGCTGCACGGTTGGGCAGGTTGTCCCACTCTTCACCGCCCATCCCGAAATCAACATCGTCGGAGACGGGCTTGGCTGTGGGCTGTGGGGGTGTGACAGCCCGGGGGCTTGGCTGCCGATGCTGCGCCTGGAACTTGGCGGACTGGGTCTGACGCTCTTCAATCTCTGGGCTATCTGCGTCGGCATCTTCACCGCTGCCGATTTGGAATAGCCGCAGCAGATAGTATTTCATCATGGCCGTCATGGCCTTATTTATGGATTTGTCCGCGCGGTCTACTCCCTCGCCGTACCAGTCCCCTGACCAGGTGTCGCCCGTGTCGGCGTCGGCCAGCGTAATGAGGCCATGCACCACGGTGCGAAACTGGCTCTTGCCTGTGGCGCTACTCATCGCCTCGGTGGTGAGTTCGACGATGCTTGGCAGAGCGACCAGGCCGACCTCGGCCATTGCGCCGCCGACAATCTCGAACGCGCTGTCGGCACTGATGTATTTGTAGTGATCATACTCGTTGCTGCCATCTTTGCGCAGCTTACGAACGGTAGTCATCACGCGGGCTACCTTACCCGCAATCGCTTTACTCTGAATTATCTCACTCACCAACGTTCTCCTCCATCGCATTCGGGGCAACACGCGGCGTGATACTCCACGTCGCAATCGCAACTCTCCTCGGCATCGGGATCAGCGCACCGTGGGCAGTCCGGATCATGTGCCCAATGCCGGTCGTCGAAATCGGCGCCTTCGATAGGCAACCCGCAGGCAGCGCAAATAATTTCACGTACCAATGTAATCCTCCCTCTGGTACTCAGGCAGCGCGTCACAATAGTTCCCCCCACCCGCGCCGCACTGGGGACACGCTCGGCCAAACGTCGGGTCGTAGATTGTGCCACACTGCGAACAGCGATACAGCCCGCAGTAACAGCGGGCCACCACCTCACAGGCAGCCGCGGCCAAGGGCAACGTTAGGAATCGCTCACGACCAACGGTAGTAAGGCCAGGAGTTTGGCGCTTCCAAACGAACACCGGCCCATCCACGGCCACATAAAATAGATTGCTCATCGCGTTCCTTTCTTGAATGCTCTACCGTTGGTTCCAGCTACCCGGTAGAGCATGACACCGGCGTATGCGCGGCGGCTGGGTGGTGGGTGCGATGTCGTCTTCTGTACACCCAGCATAGCACAAGTTACGCACATTGTCAAGCAGTTCGCATGTAGATATTTTGTTTCCCGAATGCTGTTCGGTATTTATTATACAAGCACTTGACGAGCATGTGCTTGTATGCTATGATTATTCTATGCGTCATTCGTGCGTAAAAAGAGGAGAGGGAAAATTGAATATGAGAATTAAACAACCAACCGCAGTACGCGAGCGGTTGATGAAGGAGAAGCGGTGGCTCACGATCAATGAGATTGCTCACGGTCTCGGCATGAGCAATCATACGGTGAGCAGGGCCATGCGTGGCTTGCCTGTGCGGATTGGAAGTATCATGAAGATCGCCGGCGCCATTGACGCGGCGGCAGCGGATATCGCTACATTTACGTAGAGCGCGAAGGATTTTGCGAATGGGGACGATTAATATTATGATGATAGTCCGCTGAATGACTTACATCGACGCCCCATTTTTTTACAGTGTCCCTTACTATCCCATTGAATCGTAAGGTTATACCAAAAAAGAATGCTCACTCCCCAACTCTTGGCCGGGTAGGAGTGAGCACCGTAGCGGGCGGCTACGTATTTATCATACGACAAATATATGATAGATGCAAGTCTGTTTCCTGACAGCCCGCTCATGTAGCGGGTTTTATTTTGCGAAATGGGCTTCTCTATGGCTACTCTCCAACTCGAAAAATTAAATCAGCAGATAGCGGACCTGCGCGCCGAGCAGGCCGCAGCCCTCACCGCCTACCGGCAGCAGGTAGCGGCGCACGTTGCCGATATCGACCGGCAGATCGCACGGCTGCATATGCAGCACAGCGCGATTGAACCCGACTTCGGACTGACGGACCGGGAGCGCATGATCATACGCTGCCTCATCAATGGCGTCATCCGCGGCGACGATATCGCCGCGGCGCTGGGCATCAGTGAACGCACGGTGCGGACGCATCTCACCAACATCTACCAAAAGACAGAGCTACCCAATAAGACCGCTCTAACGCTAAACTATAAGGAGTGGTGGGCATGAGAGTAATTTCTTGGTTTTCTTGCGGGGTGACAAGCGCGGTCGCGACAAAACTTGCCGTGCAAAAGTACGGGGATGCCGTTGTCGCTGCCTATATCGACACTGGCAGCGAGCACGTGGACAACAAACGTTTTCTGCGTGACAGCGAGCAGTGGATTGGGAAAGGCATTACCATCCTGCGCAGTGATAAGTACAAGGATGTTGACGCGGTAATCGAGCGCTCGTGGTTTATGCGCGGCCCGCGCGGAGCCAGGTGTACGGCAGAACTAAAAAAGAAGGTTCGCTATGCCTTTCAGTTGCCCGAGGACCTACAGATATTCGGATATCATAGGGACGAAAAAAACCGTGCGGCCAGGTTTACGCAGGCCAATCAGTGGATAGACCTAGAGTATCCACTGATTGACCAGGACCTAACTCACGCTGACTGTATGACAATCATCATGCACGCAGGCATAGAGATACCAAAGATGTATCAGCTAGGTTTTAACAACAATAACTGTATCGGCTGTGTCAAGGCCGAGAGTGCAACCTACTGGAATAGAGTACGCCGTGAGTTTCCAGACGTTTTTGCCAAGCGCGCCGAGCAAGAGCGAAAGTGCAATTTCGCCCTGGTTAGGCAGAACAAGCGGCCAGTTTTTCTTGACGAGCTAGACCCAGACGCAGGCCGCGCGGATGAGGAGATTGCTATTCAATGTGGGTTGTTGTGCGACATTCCGATAAGTGAGGTGTTAGCATGACGCAACTCCTATCGGCGGGAGCCTGGCTGGAGTTCCTGCACCGCGGCGGCAACGTCGCGCATTTCTGGTGCGCCACGCCACAACCCACGTCCACCTGGTTTGACAACAATCAGAGTGCGCGCATCACCGCCTACCGCCAGGCGCGCGACATCAACTCCGAACAGTATGTATCAATCAATCCCTCCACGCAGATACCACCACACAACAAATCAGGGAACACCGACCCACGGTACATATCCAAACAAATTGAATACATCCAGTGCATCAATGTCCTGCACTGCGAGTTTGACGGGAAAGATTGGTGTAAGAACGGTGAAAATTTTTACGCGGACCCGGCCAGCTATAAAGCCATGGCCATGGCGCATATCCGTGACCTGCCTTATGCGCCTACGCTGATTGTCGATAGCGGCGGCGGCTATCATTGCTATTGGTATCTACGCGAGACGGTATACATTGACGACCGCACCCGGCAACAGGTCATCGATGTGCAGCACAGTTGGGTGCAGCTCAATGGCGGTGACGAGGGGGTGTCTGACATTACCCGCGTGTATCGCGTGTTGGGTACGCGCAACTGCAAACCCGGTTGGAAGGGCAACAACCCCCTCGTCACCGCCATTGAGTTCGACCCTCATCGCCTCTACTCCTATGACATGCTCGCGGAGGTGGCCAACGATTACCGGGCAGCGATGGCAGCAGATGAACAACACGAGTATCAACCCACGCCGACCCCCGGCAATGGCGGCGGTGGTAACGGTGAAGTGCGCAGTCTGTTTAACGCAGCACATAGTATTGTCGATGTGTTGATGAAGCATGGCTACAAAATTAAATACAAAACTAAATCCCTGGTGCGGATGGTGCGCCCAGGCGGGGAGACGCCTAGCGTCTCGGTGCTACCTCCCGAGGGCGACAAACCGGAGGTTGCCTTTGCTCACAACACGGGTGACGCGCTGTTTGGCAAGGCGCGGGATGCCTATGAATGCGCTGAGATATTGGTGCATAACAGCGATTGGAAAGCGGCGTATATGGACGCGAAAAAAGCAGTCGGGCTGTGGGAAGATGAGCCGAAGAGCAAGCGCCGCCAGCCGAAGGCGTCAATCGACAAGCCGAAAAATCCCTCGAGGGGAAAACCTATGTCATCGACCGTGACAGTAAAGCCGGCGCCGATGATGCCACCTTGGGCGCCGGAACCATCCGCTAAACCTGTATTGACTAAACGTGATGAATGGTTGGCCGCGCTCAATAGCTTGGGGCATACCTTCCGGCTGAACCAACTGGAGGATGTACCAGAGATGGACGGCGTACCGCTCAATGATGTGGACCGCAGCGATCTATATCTGGAAATGATTAGCCGCGGCGTCAGCAAATCCTATGTCGATGATGTAATTAATGTGGTCGCCAAGGCGAACGCATACCACCCGGTGCAACAGTATCTGAACGGGTTGACGTGGGACGGGGGCGATCACCTGACCGCCTTCATGGATCATCTGACCGGTGATAGCCCATTGGTTACGATGGCCGATGGTACGCAGCACTCATTGCACCGTCTGCTGATCAGTCGATGGCTCATTGGGTGTGCAGCGCGTGCGCTTGATGGTGACAAAGAGAATCCATTCAAGCATCAGACGCCGGTGCTCGTGTTCGTGGGCGGCCAGGAGATAGGGAAGAGCAGCATCCCGCGCTGGCTAGTCAGTAGCTTGTCAATCCAATACCACCAAGAGGGTCCGCTTGACCCGCATAAGGTGGAGGACAAGCGGAGCATGATAACGAAATGGATATGGGAAGTTAGCGAATTAGGCAGCAGCCTACGTCGATCCGATAGAGACGCGCTCAAGGGTTTCATCACGCAAGAGTGGCACACCTACCGCAAACCGTGGGGTAAAGGGAACATCACCAAGCCAACGTTGTGTAACCTGGTGGGTACAGTCAACCCGGAGTATGGATTCCTCGACGACCAGACCGGCAACCGACGCTTTCTGCCGGTGAAGATTACCGCCATCGATCACAGTTACGCACAAAGGGTAGCCGTCGATCAACTATGGGCGCAGATTGTCCACATGTATCGCAGTGGGGTGAGTCCCAACCTGTCACCCGAAGAGAAGGACGCGCTCAAGGGAGAGCACGCAAGGCACGAGATAGAGAATCCCTTGCAACAGTATCTGCAAATGTACTTTGATATTATTCCCGGCAATGAGGATCTGCGATGCTTCACAGCGGAGATCGTCGCGCGCTTGCGCGCGTTTAATGTGGCGCTCAGTCCCGATGTGAAGGTGGCAGGTAAACAAATTGCCGAAGCATTGAGCACGTTCGGATTGGAGCGGGCGCAGACCAGTATCGGCGGCGTCAAGGGGCGGGTGTGGGTAGGCATCAGCCCCAACATGAAACAGACTGAGAGATAGGGGAGGCAACGCCATGCTTTCAAAAGAAGAATACCAGCAATACATTAATAGCCCAACGTGGAAACAGAAGAGAGCCGCCGCACTGGAACGCGCTCAGCATCGGTGTGCAATATGCGGATTCTCTAAGTGGTCGCGGACACTAGAAGTTCATCATGTAACCTATGAAAGATTCCGCCACGAATTGCCAGAGGATCTGGTGGTTGTCTGTACCCAATGTCACATCAAAGAAGATAAGAAGCGCGCCGAACGGGGAGCAGTCAAGAGCCAGCGGGCATTGCACGCAGCACAGCTAGACGGCTGGGCAACAAAGGTTTACGGGGAATACTGGAAAGAGCGCCACGATCCGGAGTGGGTGGAAGAGCAGTTCACTGAATGGCTAGAGCGCCGCGCTCAAAATTGACGGAGTAATCATGGACGAGCCAACACAGCAAACAAACTATGTAGAATGGAGCGGCATACAAATAGGAATGTCAATGGTAGTGATGATGATGGTTGGCCAGGCGTTGCTCTTTGTCTTGCTCTACCTGCGCATGACTGATGTGGTAGGTGTGTTGCAGCAGCAGGTGTCTATCTGCGCGGCAAAGTAAGAGAGCCACCCTGACCAGGTGGCTCTCTGCTAGCTCATGTCGTCGGGGCTGGGCGACAGGTGCTGTGTTGATTCCGCTAGCCGTGTCTGCCACAGGAGGTTGATGGCTTCGACCACGGCGGCGGTCTCGGTAGTGTAATATCCGCCGTCGCGCAGTTCACGCAACTGCGCGACGGTGCGCGATGGAAGGCGGTAAGGTTTGGGTGTAGTGTCTGATTTTTTCATGTGTACCTTAATGTGTACCTTAATGTGTACCTTAAAAACAGAATAGCCCACCGGGGGGGGTGGGGCGCTTAGGCCAGACTGATAATGTTGTCGATGGCGCGCTCTGTCAGTACCACCTCATTTGTGGTATTGACCCTGGCGCCATCGGTGAAGTGGCGCGATACACGATACGTCTGCGGAATATCCGCAATTTGGAACATGCTTTTCTGGGGCAGAACTTCCAGAATTTCCAGGGTTTCCGTGTGCGCCAAAAGCTCTGCGACACCAACGCTAGCGAACGCCTTGTTGGCCAGCCAACAAGGCGTTGGCTAGCTGGACGATGCTGGCGAAGCCGGCCAGTTCGGCCGCCTGTTTGAGGCGACGGCGTTCGGCGGCTTTGCGGATGTTTTGCTTCGCCGGCGTATCGTAGCGCCGGCGAAGCTCCTCGAGCCTACGCCGCGTAATCCAATCGGCGTCTCCCATCACTTCCTTCTCCGCACCTATAACCGGGTGCGGGCGGCAATTACAAATCCTGGTGGTCTCCAAGAGAGACCACCGCTTCATACGCTTTAATTTTGAACTGGCAGGACCATGAGCCATTGTGCCAGTTCAGGCTCGCACCTACACACTGCGCTGTGTAGGCGTTGAAATCCCTGCGAATATCCTTCAATATTCCCTTGGCGTCTGCCTGACTACATTGGTAGTCGGGGAAATATTTTTGGATCTCCGCTCCACTTGGTGTGGGACTCGGTGTGATTATGTAGTCGGGGGGGAGACCGACTGCATATAGGGAGGATTCGTGGTCTTCTCCCTCCTGTCGTAGGGAGAAGTACTCCCTGATTTTCTGCGATATGTTTATGGCGGCCTTTCCTTTCTATATCCACGGCCACGGGGGATGGTGGGCATTGCGCTCTCCGCACCTATGGCCGGGTGCGGGCGGCAATTACTAAGCTAGAACTTGCGGCCAATGAACTCTACTTCATCCATCGGATAGCCATCACTGGGCACGTCAGCGGCCACGATTTTCGCATCGTCGCTCACGTAGAAGTACGTCCAGGGGGGCAGGCTCTCACCTGCGAATACCGATTCCATTGTCTCATGTGTCTGTTCCTTTCATTTGGTTTGTATGCGAGATACCCCTGGCTTTAGCTATGGGGTTCCTGACGCGTCAACGCAAATATGTCGCTGCAAATTCCAATTGACGATTGGTCAATGTGACCAATCGCTTGGAATTCCAAATTCGGACTACAATGTGCTCCACTTCATCCGGAAGTGATTCGTCCACCGGCTCCCAGTGCCGGGGGGTAAAGTTCAGCGCGCGACACGCTGCTTTGGCCTCAGGACTGAGCGATTTTGCGTCAAACATGATTCTGTTCCTTTCATTTATCCACGCCCACCCCCACCTATGTGAGGGGCCACCGACTTGACGGTAGAGCGCCTGGGGGTGGCGCTGCACGACTGGATTACTGGATGCTGCTCATGTGTTCCTTTCTATATCCTTCCCGTGGCGGCCATACGAGGGTAAGAAGCATAGGGCCGCCAGGGTTGGCGGGGATTCGTCAAGTTCGATTCTCGCCACGAGAGCCATATATGCTGCATCGTCTCCCGTGGCGGCTTTTTTGATAAGAGAGTCTAGTTCTGGCGCGGTAGCCAGAAGATAATTTTTAGCGTCCTCCAGGCATGTAATTTTGTCCATGCGTCTCATATTTCTTCCTTTCATTTATCCACGCCCACCCCCACCTATGTGAGGGGCTACCGACTTGACGGTAGAGCGCCTGGGGGTGGCGCTGCACGACTGGATTAAGGCGCCACTGGGGGCGGGTGGGGCGTGGTGGTTACAGCAATTCGGCAACGAATTGCTGTAACAATTTTTCGTCATTCTGATCAAACCATTCCGGGATCTCAACCGGTTGGCTTTTCCAGAAATCGACTAGCTCGATTTCTGTGCCATCGCCATAGTTGAGAATGTCTCGCGCCTCTTGGCGCAGCCAATCAACTTGCTCTACTCGGTCATCACTATCAAAACCGCGGTGTCTCATGTGTCTGTCCCTTTCATTCTGTGATTTATCCACGCCCACCCCAACGGGGCGCCACCGACTATCGGTAGTGAGGTCGGGGGTGACCTCCGCACGACTGGATTGTCTAGGCCAGGCTGCTGCTGACCTCTTCGAGATATTTCCAGATATCCCATCCGACTGGGATATTGACTTTGCCGTCATTGTCCGCAAAATTGTGCGGACAATCTACAATCGACTGGAGGACAGTCGATTGCCCTGGGACCATCAATTGATGGTCCCAGTTATCCAGTGCAGCTTGGGCTGCCTGGGAAAGTTTCTCTTTCGTAATCGTGTTCATGATTATGCTCCTTTCTGTTGGCTCGGTCCCGATTGCCTTGCCTGAACCTATTATATCATAATGATACACGGTTGTCAATAGGCAAAATGCAAAATGATACACGAGTTTACTCAAAATGAACCGCAAAACAACGTCACGCCTTACGGCCAAGCTTACGGTAAATCGCGGTGATTAACCATAGAATGGAGTTGGTTAACCATCGTTAACCCTGATTTACACGAGTGGTCGGTTTAGGCCTGCTTGTCGCGACAGGCGGAAGTGGCAACCTTCACCATCATCATGATGGTGACATCACCAACAGAAAAGTGCTTGATGGTGAACGAGTTCCCAGTGGTAGTACCAGTATTCACCATGATTGATGGTGAAAATCAATATATATTAATAGGGATAATCAATAAAGATGCAGCAACAACGGCCAACAACAACAACAACATGGATAACCACAAACCCTGGAAGGTGAAAATCACCATCAATCATGGTGAAGTGGGGGTTTTACAGGTGGTAGAGCGTTCACCATCAAGCCAAAAAGGATGGTGAAAACGATGATGGCGATGGGGAATGATGGTGAATGATGATGAAAGTGATGGGGAATGATGATGAAAGTGATGGGGAATATGCAAACAGAGCCAGGCGATCAGGAAACGACAGAGCCGGTGAATGATGGTGATATTGTGGAAAAAAGCGTGGAGATAGGTGTACTCGCGACTGATATCACCCCCCGCAACAGCCACCTCTGGGCGAAAGGGCAATCGGGGAACCCGGCGGGCAGGCCGCCCAAGACCAGAGAAAACGCTGTACTCAACCTGATGCGTTCCGCAATCCCACCGGAGCAGATAGTAGCGACGGTGCTGGGGCTGATTACCAATGGTTCCTCCTGGCGGGCGCGTGAGGCCGGGGTGAAACTGTACCTATCGTACATGGTGGGGATGCCGGTGCAGCGCAGTGTCACGGCTACCACCAAGCTGGAGAGCATCCTGCACCGGCTGGGCAGCATGGATGAGGAGGAGTTTACTCTGGTAGAGGAGCAGATGAGAGGAGAGGCCACTGACATTTAAAAGAAAATAGCACAAGATAACGGCCATTTAATTAATCCATTAATATCACATACCGTATAGAATGACATGGTGTGATTGCGGGGGTGGGGGGTGGGCGGGCCAGGCGCAGGCAGGGGGGGGATACTCCGGGAGGAGGAGAGGAGAGAGAGAAGAAGGAGAGAGAGAG
>C687J35021_10000233_pt1 | contig 42488 bp, 56 predicted proteins | sample RifCSPhighO2_12_FD_35021 | JGI IMG/M metagenome (IMG submission 35021) | reverse complement strand
TTCCTCTTTTACGTGACCAGATGGTTTAGACCCATATCAGAGGGGTGTTAATTTAATTATATTACTTTTTCTTTTTCAATGCACGTTTAACTGCTTTCTTTCTCATTTCTTTCTTGTCTTTTCCAATACCGGCCATTCCTTTCATATCTTTGACCGGCATCATATGTTTACCATGTTCCATATTTTTTTCCTCCATTGACCAACGTTTAGCTATCTCGGGATGCTTAGCATATAAGAACCTTCTTTGGGCTTCGCTTTGAAACGGCATACTATTGCCCTCCCGTTGGTAATATTCCTGCTAACGGAGACGGGACGACCTCACTTCCTCCACCTACAGGAGCGCCGGCAGGAGCCGGGACGGCTGAAGGTATAAGCGTGCCCATCTTCCACTTCATTAATCTTTCTGCTGATTGTTCAGGATTCTTAAACAGTAATTTTTCATATAAAGAGATCGGGTCAATCGCGCCGAGTTCCCATAAACGAAGAGCTTGGTCAGCTTCCGAGACTTCATCTTTCGGCAGAGTAGAACCGGCCGTTACAAATATCTCAACTCCATCTTCAACATCTTCATTAGAAATAGTGTCGCTCTCCATATCATCCACACCCTGAGCTGCGCCAGAGTATTTAAGCTTTCGGGCATCGGTGTAATACATCTTCATCATCTGAACAAAGTAATTACCGACATCCTGGACAGCGCGGTCAATCTCGCGGACGATATAATCCAAACGGCCCAGGTCAGCGTTCTTAAGTAAGATACGTCCTCTCGCCGTTTCCTTGCCCTGCCGTTCTCCACGGGTAGTAGAATGTACACCGAAGAGGTTATCGAGGGTAGCGTTCAAAGAATCCCAGAGCTGAGCCAGATAAGCGGGAAGAGGGGGAGGAGAGTCGCGGCGGACATTGTTCGGATTAGCCACGCCGTTGCCATATATGATAATGCCGGGTTCGTTACGAATCTGGTCAGCTTCTTCCTTAGTCATTGTATTAGAATCCACCAGCCAAGCGCCATTACCGGTTTTAGTAGCATGATTGATAATAATGCGGGAAACAACATTTAAACCATCCTGAATCGGGATGGCTTGTTCGACCAAAGAAGTTTCGGGGATGGGAGATTTGCCGAGAGAGAAGGGAGCAATTAAGAAATAGGGTTTGGCGGGTTTATCTAAATGGTTTTTAGTAACGTCATCAAAATTCCAGTAAGGGTTCTTTTCCTTTTTTAAAATTTTATTCTCATATTTCCAACACCTCCACCAATCGGTCCAGACTTCATTAATAGTCCAAACTCTTTTATTAACCGGCATGTCCTCCTCGGCCCCGCCTTCGGGTTTTGACATAGAGGCTAATTCGTTAGCCGTCGCTTCGCCGAAGAAATCCTTGATCTCCTGAAAATCCATATCAATCTTTTCAATTAAATAAGGTAAACCTTTAACAAATCTCCCGCCATAATTAGGAATACGAATACGCTGGGAGCGGACGAACTTTAGGTTTGGCTTATCCGTGTTAGTGTCCCACTCCGCCTTTAAAACACCGAAACGATAGTTGAGAGCGCTACGGGAAGCATCTTCAAGTTTTTGAGATATTTGTAACCTGTCGTATAAGTCGGAAAGTTCCATCTGAACTTTCCTGGCTTTCATCGGTCCGAGTTCGGAGACATCTGGTGACTTAACAATAAACTCCGCCGGTTTGGAAGTAATGATAGGGAGGATGGTTTCTACTGATTCAAAGATTCTATTTTGGACAAAATTAGAAAGGTGATTAGGGACTTGATCACGTTTAGTTTGTTTGCCTAAATAATAATCCTCCGACTTTTTTTGAGCTTCATATAGAGTAGTATAAAAGTCCTTGGATTCCGCTAACCAAGAATTTATCTTAGTGACAAGCTCGGAGTCGTCAGGCAGAACATCTAAAACATCCTTAGCGTCAGATGCAACCTGCCCCTCCTGATTAATTGTATCTTCCATATTATTCCTCCTCAGCCATCATGTTTAATTATATCAGATTCCGACATCATTGTCGGGTGTTCAAGGTGTATATCCTTTAATATCTTTTTTTCTAAAGTAACCACATTTCCTTTAATCTTATTCCGCCTATAAATATTTTCAATTTCCTGTTCATCTCTCGCTACCTTACGGTCGACCGCATCATACATTAACTGCCGGTCTTTCCATGCTTTATACCAGCGTTGTTTAAATTTGGGCTGATAAGGTTGGAGGATATCGTCTTTGTAAGTTTCACGCTGAGCTTTTTTGAACAAGAAGCCAAACCCGCGCCTGCCTTTATACTTCTTCTCTATCCCTTTAATATATTCTTCCTTTTCCTTATCGCTGCTCATAACCAAGTATATCAGTAAATTTAATAAACCTTAAATCTTCTCCTTTCATTTTAACATGAATTAACAGAACTGTGTCAAATAAAACAACATCGCCAACCTTTATCGGCATATCTTCCTCTACCGCTAACACCTCGCCTGCACCAAACTTCTGGGCCTCGTGCATATCGGGGAGGATTACGCTGCCGCCTTCTTCTTCATCTTTAAGGACCCGAACCAACACATTCTCATTTAACGGTTGTATATTCATCTATGAATTAGTCATCCAGTCAGATTCAGGCTTCGCAAATAAATCCTTAATGGATTCCCCCAAAGGGTTGTAAGCCTCTCTGACCAGACCACTTTTATTAATATTTTTTACCGATGAAATTAATTGCATTTTAATCGCCGGCTGAAAAAAGCAGGCCAGAGCGTGACCGATAACCGCATCATCGTGAAAGCCAGGGTCCGCCCCCATGCCGCTCTTCTTAGCATCATCCGTATAAACAAACGTCTTCATTTGCTCAATAATTTCCGGAGTATGGACCGTGAGGTGTTGGTTTCGGAGCAGGTCTACATGATTATTAATAAGCAACGGTTTAGTGCTGACACTGGTTTTCCATCCTAACACTTCCTTTCTTTCCTTGCTTTGCTTTAAGAATACTTCACGTTTATATATCTGATTATAAGATTTTTTTATATGGGTTAAGAACGCTATGCCAAGACCGTTAATCTCAGGCACAATAAGCATCGGCCTTTTGGTTCTCGCGTTTAAGTATTCAATTACCCGGAGGGCTTTCTCTACTAAAATATCAGGAGGGAGCTGGCCTTGCCAAAATGCTATCTCTTCTCCATCCTTACAATTAACAACAGAGATGACGGACGCATCGCCCCCGACTCCTTCCGAGATATCCACACCCATCTGCAAGAAATCATCATTGTCAAATTTAGTTTTGTAAATTCTGATGTCATCAAGTATCGTAGCTTTCTCGGGTAATATTATATTCTTCTCCAATTCCCTAGTTATATCCAAGTGATAGACGTTACGGTCGCCCATAATCGCCGTGTCCCATTCCCCGAAAACAAACTGCTTTTTCCAGTAATCGGGATATTTCATTAAGTCATCTATATAGGCCTGGCTGAGGTGCGGGTTTTCCAGTGTAGAGGTTTCCAAGAGGAGATTTTCAGGTTTAGATTGCTGTTTAAATTCCCTGAATATCCAACTAGGAGCGGGGTTAGATGTGCCAAAACCCTGCTGGGATGTCCCGGCTTTTCTTAATCTACCTTTAAGGGCAAGATAGACCGGCTCTGCCACGTCTTCCATCTGATCAATAGCAAACGCTCCTAAGTTAAGAGAGCGGATTTCTTTTTCCGATACTTTATCTAAGTGACGGAAGAGGATTTCAGAACCATTAGTGAGGACGGCTTTACGTTCCGACTTGATAAAGTTAGCTATGTATTCCTCGGGACAAAGCTCAAAAAACTCTTTTTGGACAGTATCTCTTAGATCTTGATAATGTTGACGACCTACTAATATAGTGTTCTTGGGATATTTTAATGCTAAGTAGAGAATCTTTAATTCTAAAGCTAAAGTTTTACCAGCACCAAAACCACCGCTATAAAGAGCGTAGCGATGGCCTTCGTCCTTTACAAACTGATGCTGCTTTAAAGATAAATCAAACTCCTTCAGAATTTCTCCCGTATCTAAATTGCGGAACTTTAGTTTTTTAGTTGGGATGTTATTTCCCATAGAGAACAATTAAGTAAAACCTTAGCCCCCAATCACGCCTCACTGGTCGCTGAGCTGAGGCACGATTAGGAGTAAAGCCAAAAACTCAATCTTGCGATTGAGGGTTAAGGTTCTACTCTTCTATCACAAGCTGAATATTAGAGCCGGACACGCTTGTTTTCTTAGGTTCCTTACTAATAACACCGGTGATTTCAAGCAATTTAGTCGCAGCAGCTAAACGAACACCATCGTTACTTGACGTAGCGGAAAGTTGTTTTATGTTTTCAACCTCATGAGCCGCATCAATCAGTTGCACAACTTCATCAACTGTTTTTTTATTTATCATTTAGGTTCCTCCTCTTCATCTGGGTCCGGTAAATACGAATCTTTACTATTAAGTATAACAACTTTCTGACGAGGAGTAAAATTTGAAATTGTATTTTTTTTAAAATTGGAGATGAGATTTTTTAAATTCTCATAATGGAAAGTGGCATACCCTATTTGATAGCCAAAAGCTAAACCTAAAGCGAAAGCTACTAGAAATAGGAATGAGGCTCCCAGAAAAATAGAGATAGGCTCCATATGAATAAGTATACCATATAGGGAGCATACCCCCTAGGGGATAAGTTTATCTACCTGTTCCTTTTTAACATTAAGCATAGGGTACATCTGTCGGGCCAGTTCGAGAACCTTCTTACCCTGAAGTTGCCAACGCCAATATGTATGACCGTTTCTCTTATCTACACTTGAAGTCTTACATCCACCATAATTATCCTTTAGCCAAATTATGAGACGTTCGTCTTTTTGTGTAACTATAACCCTGGGATATATATGCTTCTCGCCACGACCATTAACACAGGTGTAATTCTTAATATGCCCCTCCCCGTCTATGATACCGGCTAAATAAGCAAGTTTTATGTCCATAATTAGATTCTACCACTTGTCGCACAACACTGTCAAATCTATGGATAGGCTCCCTATAAATAATTACACCCCGGAGGAGCATATACCCCCCCCTTTTTTTTCAAAAGTGAAAAACGTAATTCTTGCGTATAATAGGTAAACGCACAAATCGCTACGGAAACGGGTGGGGGGGACACCATACCGGCATAAATTTATACGACTTCACGCGTCGCGATATAACGCTCTAGGCGAGGTATACCAGGTATTCATTACACTTTTGATACGTCCGACAATATGTATTATGCGACATGACATCAAGTAACCCAGTATTTATCTATGTTTTTACAATAATGGGGAGTTCTTTTGGCTAGTTATGGCCATGGTTATGGAGTATTTATTAACGTATTAACGTAATTCCGTAAAATGCGGCCTAACGTCATATTTTCTGTTAACATCCGTTAACGTCCGTTAACCTGACAAATCACTATTGCCTGTCAATTTATAAAGCTCCCAGGAGAGAAAACATATATATATATAAAATCTTTTATATACAATATCATATACCTTAATAACGTTAACATGTTAACGGAAAGGGGGTAAAAAGCGGTATTTTGTGGACTAAGTTCGTTAACGTGTTAACGTCCGTTAACGTCCGTTAACGTGCGTTTTTTTAGCATTTCGTGGCGTTGGTTTTGGTTATCCACAAGCATACTCTATTGACACCTAAACATCATCGGAGTATACTCTAATTATGATATACAAACATAAACAAAAAGAGCTAGAGAACTACCAAATAGAGCAATATACGCGCCGGAATCGTGTATATATCTGGCTTGTTGGCGTGGTTTTTGTTCTAGCGTTGATATTATCGTCTTTTGCTAACTAATAGCCGGTATTGGCCTTTATGGGCCAATTCGGGTGTTAATAAGCACCATAATAAGATCGTGCGGGAGGTCTTTAAAAATTAATTGAATAAAGAAAAAGAGATTATCGCCGGTATAACTCAAGATAATGAGATATACACGATTAATCTAAAACTAAACGAGGGAAGACTTACCATGTCCGGCGAGACTAATAGGCCATTAACCTATGGTGACGCTGTTACTCAAAGCCGTGAAAGACTAGAAGATGACGGCGGTTATCTATGGCGTGAAGCTGTACAAGCAAAACAGACTGAACTCGGCCTTAATGAGTGGATTGATTATGTAATAGATACTGATGGAGAAATAAACATGATTGACAATTCGCTCATGTCTGACGAGATAATTGTTGACGGCAAGAGTTATATCTTTGAATCCGGCTCAGCCGGTCAGCACCAGGAAAAAGAGTTAAAGCATTATTTTATAGATAAGAACTTGTTTACTCTTTTAATGGGATTATGGGATCGCTATCACATGGAACAAGCCCCCTCTCAAGATATCGGCGCGTATAGTGTAATGGAGAATGCTTTTCAATTAGAGCAAGGCCGCGAGGAATTGCTTAAAAAGGCAGTATCTTTAATTGAAAATGACTAAATTACAAGCAAAAACCAAAAGATATAAAAACCACTTGGCAATCGCCTTGATTGTTGAAGGTAAATCTATCGGCTGGATTCAGCTAGAAAAAGATAATTTTGCTTATTATTCCGCTTTCCTTAATTGCGAGGTTATAGATCATAAATCAATGGTTTATGTTAAATTCCCAAAACAAAAAGAAGCGTTACCATTTTGAAACTATACGCCACAATAACAAGCGAGCGAGCTACAAAAGGCCAGGGCGGCAAATACCTCAATATAGAGATATGTGGAGAAGATAAACTGCCTCTTATCTGTATAGATGTAGAACTCGCACAAGATGACGGTATACAAGCTAAAATGTTCTTAATGGGTGATGATAGAACAGCTAAAACCTTGATAGCATATCCTCCGGAAGATAACACTCAAGCATGTTCGGAGGGAGAATGGATGGAAGAATCAACAGATGAGTTATGCTATTGTAATCTTAATGGAAAACACAATATAAGTTATCACGGCATAGATGACACAAAAGCCAAAAGGCAAAAAGGCGATAAACTGAATGAAGCGGTAGACAAAATGTTTACTACTGAAGGCAGAGAATAGCCAAAAAGCGAAAAGGCGCACATGATCAACCCGCATTGATCTAAGGCGCTTTTTTGTTTACCTAAAAACTGCGCCGGCCTGTTGGTTCTCTCTTACCTGTCCGGCAAGGCGGATAACATTTTAATTCATTTTAATTGTCCAAGCCAGGCCGGATAGATAAAATAGAATCAGATTATTAAAATATAATCCCAGAAAAATTACAGACCAGGGGAAAATCAATTTCCATATATTTCCCCGCCCTGAATTTTCTCAAAAGCCCCGGAGTATTCGGGGTTTTGGTTTTGGAGTTGGATATATTGAGGGTCTTTTCCCCTTAATTGCTTAGTCGCATAATAATAAAGTTATGCACAGGGGGTCCTTTTGGTGTTGGTGTTATAATTAATTAGTTAGCTATTGCGTGAAGAGATGAGCTTTTGGGGAATACTCGCAATAGCGTTCCCCGAAAGCTCTTTTCTTTATTAGTATATGGATAAAAAAGAATTATTATCTCGGAGGAATATTCTTAAAGCTAAGATGGATTTACGGCGGCTCTTTATTAAAACTCATTTAGATTTAATTAATCAATCAAAGAAACACATAGAAGAAAACAAAAAAGAGTATAAACAATTTGAGCGGGAGTATTTAGATTTATTGGAATTATATGAATGATTACGAATTAAACTCTTTAATAGATTCTGAAACAAGCGAGGAGGTTGACCAAGCTCTTGGTTTAACTTCTTTAGAAAAGAAAGTTGAAAAGAAATTAAAAGAGAAACAAGACAAAGATGATTTTGTCTATCGCTTTAATTACGTTGATTTAAAAAATAAAATCTGTGTTAATACTATGGTTTCGGTTGACCCTAAGACCGGAGCTAAGACCCCTACCTTTGTTAAATGGAATGGAGAGAGTTATGAACTATGTAAAGAGTTTAAAACAATAGACGGACTTTTAATTAAGGTTCCTCCGATAATTGATCAATTCTATCGTGGTTTCTACGATGATATTATCTTCCCCGATACCATAATTGAAGACCTCGTGCCAACAGATATAATAGATCAAAAGATAACTGAGTTCTTAAAGGCGTGGCATGCTCACCCTGACGACTACTTCGTTATAGCCCGCAACTACATTAAATTTACTTGGGTTTATGAGCGCTTCTACCGCCGTCCTTATCTGTTAATCTTCGGGGACTATGGGACTGGTAAGACCGAGTGGGGTAAGTTTATCACTCAGCTTTGCCAGAATGGACTTATAACTGATGACATCTCCGCTCCTTCTTTGGCCCGTATATTAGAGATGACCGGCTCTACGGTTATGTTAGATGAGCTTGATAAGATAGATTACCGGCAAGATTCAGAGAAAATGAATACAATCCTTCGTAATGGTTATCGTGAAGGCGGCCACTACATTGTAGCGGAACAAGAGGGTAAGAAGTTTAAGCCATCATCTTTTAGAGTAGACCAACCTAAGATATTAGTTAAGCGTAATATGATTCGCGATGATGCCCTCGCTTCCCGCGTTATTCCTTTTAAGCTCACTCCAAGAGATAAGGATCTCCAAGATGTTATGAGAAGGAATGATGAGAGTTGGTGGCACAACGAAAGACGTTTGGAGTTTCAAGTAATTGTTAATTTATTGCTTAAATGGCGTTGGCAGAATATCTTTTTAGAGGACCGTATTTTAATTGTTCCTGGTATGATTGCTCGTTTTAATGATACGATTATGCCTCTTTTAAAAATGGGTAATTTGGAAGATAGAGTTGTAATGATTGATTATATGCGTAAACAAGAGAAAGTTGCTATTGATTCAGCTAGTGATGAGCAACGCATTCAGATTATACGTCTCATCTTTAACTTAACCGAAGCAGTTAGAGAAAACAACTTGCTAGGTTCTCCGGCAGCCAGAATAAGTCTTACTGAAATAATAAACGAGGCTAAAAGTTCTTTTGGTAGCGATATGTCTGATTTTGATTTTAAGAAGACTTGGAACCCTAAACGAATAAAAAGAGATTTAATGGATTTAGGTTTTGAAGTGGAACGCTATCAGAATAAGAGTTATATAAAATTAGGGTCCTTAGCTGATCTTCTGCCTCGTTTATTAGAAAAATACAACATCCGGGCTGAAGTTGAAGTTCCTGTGGATAACTCCGTAGATAAAGATATTGACACCGATATGGATAAGAGTAATATAGATAATAACAAACCATTTTAACTCACAATATGTACGAAACAACTACAAAAACAGACCGCAACGAGTTTATAATCGCTCATATGACTATGGGTAAGTCGCTGAGAGAGGTTCGGGAGTTGCTTATCAAGGCCGGGTATGAGGAGATAGATCACACAAGGATATGGAAGATATGGAAGAAGTCAGGGCAGTATCAGTCTCGCCGGGCTAAGGAACCGCTCTGTAACTTCTGCTTAGAACACAGACCTAACGACTCCCTTTATTCGTTAATTAAGAAAGGCAAGGTTATGGCTAAAATGTGCGAGGACTGCTGGTCAAAGCGTCCGGAGCCAATCAAATGAACAAAGAAATAATCAAAACCCTCTTCCCCGAAATGGCGGAACGTATAGACGAAGGCAAGTGTCCCCTTTGCGCTAAGGAGATAGATATAGAAACTGAATTTGAGGATAATACTTTAGGTTTTAAAGAATATTTAATTTCCGGGGCCTGTGTTAAATGCCAGGATGCGGTGTTTAATGAGTAAATTTAATTTATGAACAAATATCAAAAACTAGCAGAAGATTTTATAATAAAAAATCCTAAGCTAGCCAATAATGAAGAAGAGGGTCGTATGTTCGGATATGCCGAGGGTTTTCTTATGAGATTTGGCAAAGAATTAGACTCCCAACAGAACCCCAAGGAGTTCAAGTGTCCGTTTGACGATTGTCGGTGTAAAGATACGCCCCCCTCGGAGAATATGAAAAACTGTTGCGAAAAATGTAAGGCATCAAAGTTAATACACACTTGCAAGTCAGATGTAAATGGATTCGCAGCCTGTGGTTGTTGTGGTTATCAGTCTGTCTGTTCTGATTTAGTCTGCCCCTGCCACGAAGCTAATCTGCCTGAATGTGGTTGCCCGTTTGATGATTGGTGTTCTCACGGGAAGCCCGAAAAGCCTAGTGATTGGGAGAAAGAATGGAAAGAGATATTCGCCAGATTAATTGACCCACATAGAAATGGCGGAATAGGGATAGAGGAGACCTGTAATTCATTGTTAGAAAAATTATCATCCCTCCTAGCCGAAGCTAAGAAGCAGAGGGATGGGGAGATACTGAAGTGGGCGGAGGAGAATAATAAAAGACATAGTAGTATTATCCAATTAGGAGTTTGTCAGCAAGGAACACCAGAAGGAAAATTGCACTACCAAAAGGAATACGGAAAAAGAGATGGCTACAATCAAGCCCTCACCGACATAAAAACCTTTATCAATAAAGAAGAATGAAAACAATAATAGAAACTGAAAATTTTACGAAATATCTAAAGGTTGTATGGAAAGTCTTTTTGTTCCTTACTTTTTGGATGATATGCGGAATTGTTTGGCAGGATGTTTGGGGAATTACCCGTTGGAACATAGTGATGGGATTTTTTGGAGCTTGTGGATTTTATCAATGGACTAAACTAACTTTTAACCCCCAAAGAAGATGAATAGAATAGATGACCGAGCCATAGAGTTACTAACTAAGATGAAATAATATGGAAGAAATAATCCAAGGCGACTGCCTTATAGAAATGACTAAGATACCTGATAAGAGTATTGATATGATACTTTGTGATTTACCTTATGCCGAAACTGGTAATAAGTGGGATTTTCCTATCAACCCAAAATTATTATGGTCAGAATATGAACGAATAATAAAAGATGACGGGGCAATAGTCCTTACTGGGACATTTAAGTTTGGCACTCAACTTTACCTACAAGCACCACATTTATACAAATACGATTGGATATGGGAAAAGGATAATGGAACAAATGTAGTAGCGGCGAATCATCAACCACTAAGAATCCACGAACAAGTTTTTATATTTGGAAAATCTGCTGTTACTTATACTCCAACAGGAAAGTTTATGAAGTATACTCCACAAAAAACAGAGGGTAAACCTTACAAATGTGTATCAGGAAAACAAAGTAAAAATTGGAAAGGTGGAACAGTAGAAAACTTTGAAACAAATAATGAAAGTGGATTAAGACACCCAAAAACAATTCAATACTTTTGTAGAGATAAATCTAAACTCCACCCCACTCAAAAACCAGTAGCCCTCTTTGAATATCTTATTAAGACCTACACCAATGAAGGAGATTTAGTTTTAGATAACTGTGCAGGTTCAGGAACGACTGGCGTGGCTTGTAGAAACATTAAAAGAAACTTTATACTGATAGAGAAAGAAGCCGAATATGTGGAGATAATTAAAAATAGATTAACCCCCCCCTCTTTTAACGGATTAAAGGGATAGGAGGTTGCGTTGAGGAAGCGGATAGAAGCCTAGGCGATAGTTGTCGGCGGGAAACTAATGACAGACCCTTCCTCAGCCCAGCCTCTTACCTAAATAATATGGAGTACAAATATGTATTTTTTGGAATAGTATCAGTAATAGTGATGATTTTAATTTGGGATTTAATAAGAAACGAGGCAGGATGAAAAAGACAGTCGTAGTGTTAGTTCTTTTAGCTAGTATCTATGTTTTAATAAGAAAGATAGAGGAGGTTTTAGAGGAGGTGACTAGTTAATCCCTCCTCTAAAATTTTAAATAACTTATCATAACCAACGAGAATATATGAACCAGTATCATTTCGATAAAATAAAACACATTCACTATTTCAAAGAAGAACCATTAATGGGTTGCTCGACTGTTGTTGGTATTATTAACAAGCCCCTTGGCTGGTGGGTTGCAGAGCAAACACTTAAACCGTTAGGGTGGCAGAAGTATAATAAGAAGGTAAACGGGAAGTATAAGATTGTGCCGGATAAGGAAAGGTTGCCGGAGATAGAGACAGTGCTCCGAGGTATTAGAGAAATGAAACCTAAAGTGTGGCTGGATTATTTAGATAGCTGTTATAAGAATCACAATAAGAAGAAGGATGATGCGGCTGTGGCCGGGACCGATAGACATTTAGTATTGGAGATATGGATTAAAGAATGTATGGAAAAATACGGAGGTGTTCCTACCGGCACTGCCGAAGGCGTAGAGGTCTTCTGCGAATGGGCCAAGAAGAATGTCAAAAGATTTTTATGGAGTGAGGTTCATTGTTTTTCAGAGCCATTATGGACGGGTGGTATTGGAGACACTGGCTGGCTTGATATGCAGGACCGCATAATAGCCGGTGACTTTAAAAGCAGTAAAGATGTCTACTTCAGCCAGTTCATCCAAGTGGGTGGTTATGATATTATGTTAAGTGAAAACGGAGGCTATGATGCTGAAGGGGAGAAGACCTTTACGCTCCCTGGGCCGATACAAGCATATTGCGTAGCACCATTCGGGCAGGAAGATTTTAACCCGATTATACTGGATTACGTGGATGATTTCAGAGCAGCGTTTAAGTCATCAGTCCATTTGCATAAGTTAAATAAATTATTTGACCAAGTTAAATTAGAAATTAATAAAGCTAGTATGAAAGCTGCGGAGCCGTCCCCGACTGCTACGTTAGCCGAACTACTGGCCGTATAAAATGGCAGAAGAAGTAAAAGCGCAGGGTTTAGGAGATATCTTAAATGATATATCGGATTTTATAACACTAAAGGATGGGGAGAGCTTTGAAGGTGTGTTTGTCAGCGCCATGAAAGTTCAGTCACGATTTGATCCTGAACAGGAGTCAATAGAAATGACCTTTAATGTTAATGGTAAAGACAAGACCACAAGCGGAGTTAGACTAGCCCGGATGATTTTAGACGCCGGAGTCGTTGAGGGAGGTAAGGTTAAAGTTACCAGAGTTTCTACTAAAGGAACTAAGGTTGAATGGAAAGTAGAGAAAGTAAAGGAAGGTAAGTAACTCATATTAGCTATCCGACTATCCCATCTGTAACTTCGGCAAGTGAAGGGGGAAACTACGGATAGCACCAGACACGATAATCCTACGGGGTCTGGCTCTAGAGGCTAACAGAGGAATGCGAACCTGAAAAGGTTTAGCCATGCCGCACCCCTCCGCCTGATTAAATTCAAACCTTGGATAAGGTGGCGGGAGGTGGAAATTAAGCTTGTTGATAACATATATCAAGATTTATTGTATAATATAATGGTGACGAAAGTCCCCATTAGAAAAGCATCTAGGGAGGACTATGATGAGGTAATGACTAAGGTACGGTCACTGAGTCGCGAACAACGAGTAAGGTTATTATTGCTTGAAATGTATGGTGGTAAATGTAAAAGGTGTGATAATTCTGATTACAGAGTATTACAGCTAGACCATGTTAACGATGATGCACCGGAAGACAGGAAGAAATACGGTTTAAGTAAGCGTAAAATATATTTAAAAATTATAAAAGGAGAAGTAGATAAGAACCGGTATCAGCTATTATGCGCTAACTGCAACTGGATCAAGAAATATGAGATTTGATGTTTTCTCCTGGTAGAGCAATCTACTGGGGGAGGGAGAAATCCCCGCTCTCTGGCTTCACTGCCAGGAGAAAGTATCAAACTATGGAGGAACTTAAGAAGACAATCGGTTTTATGACCACGCACTACGACTGGAGTAGGGCTTATTCAGTTACTTCGGTTATCCATGACCAACTCGAAATGAACCTCAAGCACGGATATAAATGTGTCTTATTCGTTCTGCCGTCATTTAAAGATGATGACAAAATACCTAAAGGAGTGGAGATTAGAAAAGTCATCCCTCAATTAATACTGGAAAAATACAAGAGCTTCGGCCAACCAGAAGAATTTAAGGACGAGGTTAAGCTTGTCGTGAGCGCTCTGAGACAGTTCGCTGCCGACATAGATGTGATGATTGCTCATGATATGCACTTCATTGACACCTATATTCCTTATTGCGGAGCTATTCACGAGATTTGCCAGTATGATTTGATTAAAGCCAAATGGCTTCTCTGGACTCATTCAGCTCCATCAGTAAGAGAACCTACCGGTATACATAGCTTTAGATTTAACAAACCCCGCAACGCTAAGATAATTTACTTAAACAACTATCATGCCCTGGCTTTAGCTGAAATGTATGGAACTTGGTTATCCGAAGTCCGGGTTGTCCACAATGTAGTAGACCCCAGAACCTTTTGGCAACTTGACCCTTTTGTTATAAACTTAATTAATAAATATGATTTATTATCTGCTGATTACATGGGGATTTATCCTCTTTCTTCTACTCGGATGGTGGATGGTAAACAGGTTCAGAAAGCGGTTAGAGTATTCGCTAAACTCAAAGCCAGAGGACACAAAGTTAAATATATTATCGCCAATGCTCACGCTAATCATGAAAGGGAAAAGAAAAATATTCAAAGTTTACAAGCTACATTTGCTTCTTGGGGGCTTGATCCTGATGAAGTTATCTTTACGTCTCTTGAAGAAATCCCGAAGTATGAAGCTGGGGTAAGTAGAGAGATAGTTTCTCAACTTTTCCTCTTGTCAAACTTATTCGTATTTCCTACAATTAGTGAGAACTGTTCGCTGATATTATTGGAGGCTATGTTATCAAAGAACCTCCTCGTTTTAAATGCCAATGTCCCTCAGCTTAGAGAATTTGGTGGAGACCATTCTTTATATATGGAGTTTGGGAGTAAAGACACCGTAGTTAATTATACTGATGAAGACAAGTATTACGCTGACTGGGCGGCGATTATAGAAAACCAAATGAATATAAATAAACCTCTATTGGGGCAGAGAGAGTTGCTCAAGAATTATTCGCTTGACCATATCTTTAAGCACCAGGTTGAGCCACTTTACTACGAATGAAAAAATACACCCAAAAACTAAACCCATTAATCTTTGACGCCGTTGATAAGCTCTGTGATTTTGTAAAACCTACTTACGGCCCGGCTCAGAATAAAGTAATCCTCCAACGTGGTAATCGCCAAGAAGTAATAGATGATGGCGTTGCTACGGCTAAAGAGTTTGAATTACCGGATGAGTTTGAGAACTCCGTAGTTCAGCTAGTAAAAGAAGTAGCCGTGAAGACCAATGATCGCGTTGGTGACGGCACAACGTCCTCTCTTATAATGCTTCAAGCGTTGATGAAAGAAATCAAGGCACTGGAATCTTACAAAGCCCGTGAAGTTATAGCTGACTTACAACAAGGGTTAGAAGAGTTCAAGGTTCAGATAAAAGCCAAAGCCAGACAGATAACAAGCAAAGAAGACCTCAAGCAAGTAGCTTATATATCTTTTAATAACGAAAAGATGGCTGAGGTTATTTCCGAGATTCTATCTGAACTCGGCCATGAAGCCATTGTTACTATAGAAGAATCCCGCTCGATGGAGACGACCCATACCGTAGTAAAAGGCCTCCAGTTCCCCCGTGGTTTTGCTTCTCCTTATTTTATTAATAGCCCGGAGAAGGCCGAGACGATATTGGATAAGCCCTATATATTCGTAACTGATAGGGAGCTGGTAGATGTAAAGGAGTTAGTTCCATTAATGAACAAAGTAGTGGCGTCGGGGAACAGGCAGCTCCTCATTATAGCTGATGACATCAGGGGAGAGGCCTTGGCCACATTAGTAATAAATTACGTAAAGGGTGTCGGCCTCTTCCCTGCTGTTAAAGCTCCATACTATTCCAATGATAAGTATGAGTTCTTAATGGATGTAGCCGAGCTTACCGGTTCCAGCTTTATTGCCGGCGACTTAGGGAAGAAGATAGAGGATGTGCAATTAGAGGACCTGGGTATGGCCGACAAAGTAATTCTTACTAAGGATTCTACAACTATAGTCGGAGGACACGGCAAGAAGATAGATGAGTATGTTACCAAGCTCAAAGCTATTATTGAAACTACAGAATCAGAGTTAAAGAAAGATAAGATGAAGGACCGGTTAGCCAAGCTAACTTCCGGCGTAGCGGTTATAAAGGTCGGTGGCGCTACGGAGAATGAAATGAAGGCCTTAAGGTACAAGGTGGAAGACGCGGTTAATGCAACCAAGGTAGCGTTTAAAGATGGTGTAGTAATGGGTGCGGGTGTTACTTTAGGCGAGATTAAAACATCCAGCGGTATTTTAAATGCTGCTCTTAAATATCCTCACCAACAATTGTTAGAGAATATGGAGGTAAAAGAATTAGAAGTTGGAGAAGATATTATAGATCCGGTGGAGGTGCTGATTGCGGGCGTGGAATCTGCCGTGTCTATTGTGTCGTTGTTAATTACAACTAAAGGAATTTTGGTGGAGGCCAACGATGAGAAAGATAAACCGTTACAAAGTTAAATGCCGTTATTGTAAAAGTATAATGACGCGTAGCAACAGAGGAATAATGATTACCTGCTTCGACTGTAAAACAAAACGTAAAAGAGAAACTACACGAAAATGGACACAAAAAAAACAATCGGGATAATAGGAAGTAATGGTTTTATAGGCCAGATACTTAAGAGATACTATCCCGATGCTAAAGGCTATGATGTCCGAGGTCCCTGCGATTCCTGGGAAGAAGTCAGAAAAGCCGAAGTATTCTTTGTTTGCGCTAACTTCCAGGATAATTGTGCAAGTGAAGACAGTAAGTCAGCTCTTAATAACTACTTCGCCACGATGGAGAAAGGTAGCATCGTTATTATCAAGAGCACATTTATCCCCGGCACGCTAGATTGGTTCCAAGAAAAATATCCCCATTTAAGATTTGTTTATAATTGTGAATTTTTAACCGAAATGACTGCCTGGGAAGACTTTACCAAGCCTCAATTCCAGATACTTGGTTGTCCTCAGCAGTCGTTATCACTAGTACATGAAATCTTCAAAATCTTACCCGAAGCCCCTGTCAAAAGAGTCGTATCACCGCTTGATGCTGAGCTACTTAAACATGCTCAAAACTCGTATTACGCTCTTAAGGTCACCTGGTTCAACCAACTATACGATGCTAGTAAAGAGGTGGGAGCGGATTATGAGACTATTCGTGAAGTCCTCGTCCAGAATAGATGGATTGGAGATTCACATTCCGTCATCTTTCATAAAGGCTATAGAGGGTATGGAACAATTAAGGAGTCCAAGTGTTTGCCGAAAGACTTGCAAGCCCTCAAAAAAGTTGCTAAAATGAGCTTATTAGATATTGCTGATGAATATAACAACAAACTCATTTCTATGCGTGGGGTGCAAAAAACCGAGAAAGAAAAGGTCTAAATTTTGTTCAGTAGAATGTTATTGGACGACACTTAAAAGAAAATATGAAACAAAATGTCAAATATGTGGCAAAAAATACTGGACATTCCCAAGTCATCAAAAGAAATTCTGCACGAGAAAATGTGCCTATCAATTTATTTCAGAAAATTACAGAGGTAGTAAAAGCCGTGCAGGATGGAAAGGAGGTAAGATTAGTAGAGCTTGTATTCAGTGTAAAAAAAACTTCTACCGATTTCCTGCTCAAATTAATAAAAAACCATGTAAATTTTGTTCCAGGTTATGCTATGACAAATGGGTTAAAGAAGGTAAAAGAAAAAAAGAAGACCATCCACGCTGGATTGATGGACGAAGCTATCTCCCTTATCCACCAGAGTTTAATCGCAAACTCAAAAAGGAAATCAAAGAAAGAGATCGCTACCCAGAGCGACTAAATGGTTTTCCTCACTCTATGGGCATATATCAAAAAAAGTGGGGTTCTTGCAGGAAGGCTTGGGTACATTGCGGTATAGAGAAAGTAACGAGGGGAAAGTGGAGACTAGTACTATAACAATGCTAAACTTCTTAACCAAAACAAAAAATAAAATACTCCCAAAGCCTAAGCACTGCACGATCTGTCATAAGAATATACCCTGGAAACAATTAACCCATGAGTGCACGGGCATCTTCTTTGCTGATCGACTATGCCATAAATGCAACCCGGAAGAAAAGAAGCTATGCCCAATGTGCGGTCATCAATTATCATGATAAAAGAATTTCAAATGTGGTTAAAAGGAGCAGAAGGTAGGCAGGTTTATAAACGAGGTAGTTTTTTTGTTGAGTTTTTATTATTTCTTTGTAATAAATTAACTAATTACTTATTAAAATATGTCGGAACAAAATAAAAAATGCGATGTATGCGAAAGCCCTATACCGGATGACTTTGTTAATCTTCTTTGCTATGTCTGTTATGACCGACAAGCCAAAGAGATAGAGGATAAGAAGAAAGAAGAAGAAGAATTGAGACAGCAACCTCAAAATATAGTTCAAACTCAGCCTATAGATGAACCTTCCGGCAAAGCGGCCTTATCCTTAGAAAATACCCAAACCGAGGAAAAACAAGCTCCTACGATGCCTTTAAACGAGAGTAAAACTGAGGTCGCGACTCCCAACACCCTTATTTCAGATCCTGATTATCAGGAAAATCCGGAGATGCCGGATAAGAACCAGGTGAAGGCTAATATAGATTTATTTATGCACAATGGTGTTTTATTGTGGAAGCCGACACGGTTGATGTATGAGTTCATCAAGAACCACTGTATGTGGAAGGCTACCCAGCATCCTCAATACCCTAAGTTTATTTGGAAGCCGACAGTCGTAGATGTGGGTTGTGGTTCGGGTGTTGGTTCTAATGTTATTTCTCAAGAAGCTGATTTTGTATGGGGCATAGATAAGAATGAGCTTAGTGTTCAGTTCGCTAAAGAAGCATTTACTAGGGTTAAGAATGGTGTTTATTACAATAGTCAAGTTAGTTTTGATGTCTTTGATATTGTAAATGAGAATAGAGAGACGATGAAGTTTGATATAGTCGTGGCGATAGAGATAATAGAGCATATAGCGGATTGTTATAAGTTCTTGGAGCAGATAACCAAGAAGTTTGATACTAAAAGCAAAGATAACCCTACAGAGTATTTCATATCTACGCCTAATAGGAATCATAAGACGATCCAAAAGGATAAGCCCAGAAATATCTATCACGTCCGCGAGTTCACGAGCCAGGAGTTCCATGCCGTCCTCTCTCATTTCTTTGAAGAGGTGCAGTTCTTCTCAGCCGCAGGTGAACCGACAGGAATTGATACAACCCACACACCTTTATTAGCAAAATGCAGATTCCCAAAAAATATATGAACTACGAATTAGCAAAACAATTAAAAGACGCGGGGTTTAAACCAATTTCTTTTGGCGTTATGGAATTACCCGACGGAACTAAGGTTACCTTTAACGAGAGATTCCCGACTCTCTCTGAACTTATAGAAGCGTGTGGAAATAGATTTAAGGCTCTCAATTACAGGCAAGATGCACTTGATAAATGGATGGCCGAAGGTGATCTGGAATTATGTTTTACCTTCGGCTCAACTCCCGAAGCAGCAATAGCCAACTTATGGTTAAAATTAAATGTTACCACCTAAACCCACACTAAAACTAAGCGTCATCATTCCCGCCCGTAACGAATTTCCGAACATCGTTCATACGATCTACTCCGCTATTCATTGCCTTGAGGCAGATGGATTCTCTCCTGAAGATTGGGAAATTATAGTTGTTGATAATTGTTCTACTGATAATAATTTCTGGCCTCAAAAAGGAACGAAAGGAACTACCTCTTACTTTATGCCACGAGGAATGTTTTGGTCTAGGCAAGTTAGAGTTTTGTACGACCCAATAGCAGGTAATCATTCCGCGCGGAACAAAGGAGCCCAGATAGCTAGAGGAGAATATTTATACTTCTCAGATGCTCATATTGCTTTTAAGCCAGGATTTTTTAAATCTATAATTAAGACCTGTCAAGACACAGGAGGAATTGTACATGGTTCAGTACAATGGATGGGAGCTTATCCACCCCATCATGGGGGTATGGGTTATGGTTATACTTTTAAATTAGGGGAAGAATGGAAGATGACTTGGAATAACTACAAAGTTGCCGATACTCCCTTTGCTGTAGCCGGACAAGGCCATTGGGGAGTGATGGTTCAGAGAGATCAGTTCTTAGATTTTGGCGGCTATCCGGAAGTTCACAGGACTTATGGCGGGGGTGAAGTATTCGTCGATTGTCTTTGGTGGATGTATGGTTCTACTGTAGTTACTGACCCTAATGCAATCGGTTATCATCTATCTTCAGGTAGAAATTATGTTTATCATCACGATTCATATATCCACAATATCTTTAATTGTGGCTGGGCTTTAGGAGCTGATGATTGGATTGAGAGAGCATATATAAACTATTTAAGGAAAGGAAGGAAAGATACATTAGACCAAATGATGGCAGAGGCAAAAATAGAAATGGTAAAAAGAAGAGCTACTATTGAGAACCGCAGGAAAATGACATTTAATGAATTAATCGTTCAGCGGCCTTGGGATAAATGGAATATGGAAAAACATGGTAAAACTAATTCATCTATGTTGATTTATCATCCTACTTGGCTCCAACTTTTAAAAGAATCCGCAGGACCCGCAAAAGAAGCTTATGAAAATTCAATATATCAAAAAGATTTAAATAAGTTTATAATTGAAGAATTATGGGACTATGTTTATAAGAAAGATAAATATGACAAAAACAACTTGCCACAGGTGCAATAATATATTTGAAATTAAAAAGCTTCAGAAGTATAATCCTAATAAATACTGCTCTCATTTATGTAGATTAAAAGCTTTATCTGATAGTAATAAAGGGAGGTTAAAGACAACTAAAACTAAAAAGAAAATTAGTGCCAAACAAAAGTTTCTTTATAAAAATAAATTAAGGCCAAAAATAAGATATTGGTTAAATAAAAAATTTTCTGATAGTTATGTCAAAAAATTAAAAGAAGCAAGGGTAGGAAAATCTGCATATTGGAATTTAGGAAGTAATAATAGAGCATGGAGGGGAGGAGTTACTTCTATTAATAATTTAATTAGAAAAAGCTTAAAATATAAAATATGGCGCAGAAAGGTTTTTAAAAGAGATAACTGGACTTGCGTATGGTGTAAAAAGAGGGGTGGAAAACTAGAAGCTGACCATATTTTACCCTTTGCTTATTTCCCTAAATTAAGATTTAAGGTTTCTAATGGCAGAACCCTGTGTAAAAGTTGTCATAAAGAAACAGATACTTATCAACATAAGGCAATACAATTATATGGTATTATTAAAGGGAAATGAACCACTCTCTGATCCTCCCTCTCCCGCCGTCAACGAATAGGAGAATGATACGCAGTAGAACTACTGGTTTTCAAATACTCTCAACTGAAGCTAGAGACTGGTTATTAGATGCTTCCAAGCTAGTTTGGGTATACTGCAATAATAATAAAATAAAGCCGTATAACTATTTCTTCCATTTAGACTTAAGGTTCTTCCTTACTCGTTCTAATGCCGACTCTCATAACTACCTCAAGCTCCTTTGTGATGCCCTAGAGAAGGGTGGTTTATGCACAGATGACCGGTATATTATGACCCGTATTCAGATGGTGGATAAAGACCCTAAGAATCCACGGGTTGAATTAAGTTTCTAGCACAGGTCCAAGGAGACCAGCCACTCTTTTTAAGCAACTCAATCGCATAAACTGTGGATAAGTAGGGATCAAAACTAGCTGAACCTAAGTTATGAGCCGGTTGATGAATTTGCCATAAGCCCCAACTCTGGCCCGAATCGCCTATAGCTTCAGGATTCCACCCACTCTCACACCGTATTACCTTATCAGCGATTATAGGGTCAAATCCTGCCATCTCCACCATCCCCAGAACCATAGCCTGCATAGACTTACCTTCTATTTGCATAGACTTTGGGCTAGGCGTAGCGTTCTCATAGCAAGCCACTATATCTTCTCCTCCGGCCTGGTTAACCACAATCAGGGCCCAAATAAGGCCTAATAGGATAGCTGTATATAGTTTTAACATAATTGTACTCCACTTATAGTCCTCCATATAACGAAACGACGTCCCGCAAGAACGTCGTTTACCCTTTAAAGGTAACACAAATAAAGTCAAGTTTCAATCTAGTTTGTCCACCTGGAAGCTTTTTCCATAGCTAAAATACCGCCAACAAAAAAGGCATAAAACAATGCAATCCCCCACACTTTCAAACTAGCTAAATTATCAAAAGTAGGTTGTGGAGAACTAGCTAACTGAGCTGATAAAGAAACAAGTCCTCCAGCTAAAAAAGCTTTTCCAAAACGCTTAGCTATTGTGATTATAAATACTTTACTCATATTTTAAATACTTCTAAATAAGGAATTAATGCTTTTATCTGCTCCTCGACCTTGGCTAATCCGCCATCAGCAGATTTGTAATTATCATAGTTATCAATAAAAGGACTTGTGCCTCTATACTGGTTATAGAATCGGACGGCAAAGTGTTTTAGTTCAAATAAAAGAACCTCTTTAGGAAAGGGCTTATACCCGGAAGTAAACCAGATATTCTTAAAGAAGCTTGTAACCGTAAAATACCCCGGTGAAGAGCTGAATCCGTGATACCCCAGAACAACCCAATGAAAAGGTTTATAATAAGTTTGACTGTCTACAATATCAGAAGATGTCTGTTGAGACAGGTCTAATCCTACCAAAGCATTAACCGGAGTAATCTGTTTAAACTCGTACTCCACTCCAAGTCTGCCTCCTGTAAATTCCTGAAGCTTCTTGTCACAATAAGCCATAGATTCGGCAATATCGTCAGTATCGCTTAGATATACTGCCTTAATGTATATTCGTTCCTGAGTGCTAGGTCTAGGGGGTCTGGGAGCTTCTACGGGGAGTTGGTTGGGTCTGAGCCAACCAACTATTCCTTTATAACTGTGGACATCAAAGTGGCAGGGAGAACCGATAGGATTGTTTTGTTCAAAGACACCCAGGTCAAAACTACGGACCCAATTACAGATAGCAATATGACCATAAGGATTGCTTAGAGTTGGTCCCCAAATAATAAGATCGCCTGGCTTTGGAGTATTAAACCAGCCCTTAGAGATTCTAGTAAAACCTGGAATATCCCGCCAATAATCTATGGCATTACCGGCTATAGGAGGGAGCTCGAGAACATCCTGAAAATATTGCTTTATAATATCCACACACTGGGGACCAAAACCATTATCAAAATTATTGAATTTACCGTTCCACTTAATAAACAACTCCTGTTGATTTAACGCCATAATAAACTAATTAAAGCTCCCAAAATAGAAGTTACCGAAACCCCGGCTACTAACCAAAAGAATCTTTTAATCCAATCAATATCATTCTTAATCTGGGCTATGTCCGCCGAAACATGGACTAAGTGATTTTCCAGTTTCTTATCTACTTCTTGTATCCATTTCTCTAGTTCTTGTGCCTTCATATACTATTGACAGTTCCTCTACTATCTATTATACTGGTATTATTATGGTTGCTATTGCCTTCTTATTAACGGGTATTTCATTTATATTCGGCCACTGGGGGTTTGGGTTATTCTTTGGGTTTTTATGGCTTGTCTTTGAATTTATTGGTTATCTTGTAGATGACTCTTTATAAATTATCTTTATGCTTACAATAATCGCTCTCATACTCCTTTGGTGGTATTTGGACTGGAAACGACAAAATTCTTAAGGTTTTTTAAGCAACCTTTCTATACTTAACTTTCTGCCAGTATCTCCGGCCTTTTTAGGTAAATTTCTCAAATTCAACAACGGTCCCCTTAAGTTCAACATATCTTTTGGTAATGGAATATTTCCCTGTTTTTTAAATTCTAAGTCTACGCCCAATTTTTCTAATAGTTGTTGAGCTTGTCCTTGGGTTGAGATTTTACTAGGGCCACCCTTATATGGTTGTCCTTCAATATATTTGGGTGCCGGAAGAGCCAATCTCAGTTCTCTTTCTAGTCCTGATTTTTTAATAAATTCTACTGCTTGTCTAAAAGCTACCGGGTCGGCTACTTGTAAATTTCTAAGGATTCGTTGTTTTAAAGGATTAGAGAATGTATGACTTTGTAGTATATTTGTTATCGTTTCTCCGCCCATTGATCCGAAGATCGCTCCTATTGGTCCACCAACAGAATGTCCCGCAACAGCTCCAATAACCCTATTAAAGTGACCACCTAATTTCCCATGTTTAACCACGCTACCCTCTAAAGATTCCAAAAACTGTTCGGCTGATTTATATTTTCCTATCTCACGGTTTAATTCATGGACATCAAAAACATCTTTGGGTACTGCTTTTTCTATAGCTTTTTGGGCCGATTTTCCAATTTGATAATTAGCGTCCTTCATATAAGGCTTAGTACTGTCGAAAGGTGTAGCCGCCCAGCTAGATTGCTTTATGTTTTGTTTTTGTTCGAGATTTACTTTCCCACCACTAGATTTATATTTAACATCTAATAAATTAAATTCTTGATTTATATGTCCTTTTAGGGACTTCCTAGCCGTTTCCGTAAGATTACGCATATTATCTACCCCGCTCAAAGCATCTCTTCTCATTTCAGATAATGCTGTTGGAGGTGTGCCTGGATCTAACTCTTTCAAGGCCATATTTAAATGTTTATTAAGTGGCTCAGCTTGAGTGTTTAGTTTTTTAAGATTGGCTCCGTGATCCGCACCTGTCGTTCTTATCCGTCCCTTTTCAATATCGGGAGTTATATTTCTTTCAGCTAAAAACTGAGAATCATCATAGCCTCTAGCAGAAGATTTATTTAATATTTTAGTTGTAGTTTTCTTTTGCCCCGCGACTTCTCTGTATGTATTGGCTAAGTCATCAACATATTTAGTTTGCAGATTTTTTGTTCCCGAAGCTACGGTCGCTCCAACTTTTTCTTTAACATTAGCTCCTAACGTTTCTACACTCTTTAAGCCAGCCGGCATACTCTTAGCTACTTTAGCTACCGTTTCAATATCTGTGCCTAAACGAATAATATTACCTGCCCCCTCAACTGTGTCCTTAACGTTGGGTTTTAATTGACTATAGGCTTGGCTGACTTTTTGGATTGCACCCTGACTGGGAGCTGTCGCCCAACCAATCGCTTTTCCAATAGGTTCAGTTATCTTTTTAACTACTGGTATTTCACCAACTAAGGTTTCCAGAGTATTAGCCGCTGCTCCCGCACCTTGACCAAAAGCCTGAAAACTTTTTAATAAAGGATTAGTATCACGACCAACGATTTGAGAAGTTCGGTCAGCTCGCCTATTTAAGTCTTCTCTAACTCCAGTTGTCACTCGTTCTAAATAGCCTGGCTGAGACAAGTAATCTTTATACGCAACTCCCCCCGAAGTTACGCCAGTCGGAAACTTATCCACAACCATCTGAGTTAATTCTGCGTCGGGTATATCAGAGTATTTTCTCCCATCAGAAGCCACCCCAGCAGGGTATTTCTGTAAGAGTAATTGTTTAAATTCCTGTGGGTTTGGCATATTATATTCCTAATGGGTTATTGTTTCCTCCATCCGCTCCTCCTCCGCCCCCAGCATCTAATTCAGCCATCCCGGCTTCTATCCCGCCAGTATACTCACCCCAAGCCTTTCCGATACCGCCAGTCTTAGCTTGAGAATTATAGAATACAGTTCTTCGTTTTGCTGAAGCGTCCCACATATCAGCAAGTTCCTTAGTTGCCTTAGCCAGCTCAAGAGCTGTTTTATTATCCACAAGTTTACCTGTTGATAACTTTTCAAGAGTAGTCTCCCATCTGCCAATATAGCTTTGAGTGCTTTGAACAAGTGATAACTCACCTTCTCTAACGGCCGTATCTGGGTCTAACGATTTAACTAAAGTGTAGAGTATCTTTAATTGATTACCAGCACTACCAGGATTAGCAATAACTTGGTCAGCTATAGTCCTAGCATTAACCGCCGCACCCGCACTTTTAATAACCGAATCCTTCTGAAAATTATCAGAGATTCTAAGGAAGGTAGCGTTCTGTCTTGGGGTTAGATTATTAGTAGTCAAAGCATTTTGAGCTGCTCGTTCTGCTAATTGTAATCTTCTCTCCGAAATTTCTAACATCGCATCTTGTCTTTCGGCAGTCCTTTCTGCTCTTACTGCCGCTTCATCCGCTCTTTCTGCTGTCCTACCAGCTAATGTAGATACAAGTTTTCCACCAACAACAACATAACCTAGCTTCTCAAGCGTATCAGCAGCACTCTTTTGGGCCTTCTCTTGAGCTTTTTCAACAGCCTGTTGATAAGTGTTCATAACTACCCCTCTAATTGGAGCGGGTATTTTAGAGGCAAATTCCTGAGCTTCGGGTATAGATAAACGAGATAAGAACTCTGTTCCTAATGCTTGTTCTTCTTTACTGAATAAATTATAAATATCATCGCCGAGTTTTTGTCTGGTAAGGGCCTGTTTTTCTGCTACTTCTTGAGCTACTTCAGCTTGAGATTTCTTAGTTTTACCAGAAAAAGCACCGCCAAATCCGGCCGCTTGTTCACCTATTTGTTCTTGTATTTGAGTACCTTTCTTTGCTAATCCGGAAATAGTTGCTTCCGCTCCTGCCTGTAAACCAGCTACTCCCCTTGTAAGCCCTTCTCCGCCTCTAGCTAACTGTCCTTCAGCTTCTATTCTGGCTTGTTTTTCTTCTACTGACTCTTCAGGCTGATCTAGGTCGTTGATATTAGAAACAGTGCCTGGCCCTGTCTGATCAATAATGTCTTTTTCAGTTAAGCCACCGGAAGGTAAGGGTGGTAAAGGTGCTGCTGGAGCTTGTTGTTGAGTTGCGGATAACTTTTGTAATAGTGTACTATTCTGCTCCGCCGTTCCCCTATAATCGCCAAAAGCATCCTTAAGGCCGGAGGACTCATATAAAGCTAAACGTGAGTTAAAATCAGAAGGTTTATTCTGCAATTTTAAGAAGTCTACGACCGATGTGCTTGTATTTAGCGCCATTTTTTACCCTCCTATTTTACTATCCCCCATGCTCTTAAGTCCGCTATTAATGTTCCCACAACATCGGCTAATTCCGCTACTACTACCGTGTCAGCGTCATAAGCTCGGTCAGTCGTTACATTAGTAGCTGCATAGGTTTGTACTGTATTTAAATTCCTAGCTAGCTCCACCCAATCATTAGTTATTAATCCGTCATAATATAATGTAATCGTATCGTTTAAGCCCAGTGTGACATCCCCAGCTAACAACATCCCGTTACCGTCCGTTAATGTAATTGTATCAGTTGCTGAGCTTCCTCTCAAGACGAGCAGTTGTCCGTTAATACCATCAGCTATGGACGGGTTAGAAGTCAGCGTAACAGCTCCTCCACCTATTGTAGCTATTATGTTCATTACTGTCGCTTCGGGGCGTATAATACTTGCTGCCGCTAAGATAACCTGCGGAGCTACGGCAAATATAGTTTGGTAAGAATCTACCGAATCACCTTCTTCAGATAATGTATCTATCGCATCTGTTTCTAAATCTTCATCTAAATCAAATTCTAAATCATCAGAGAAAACATCTCCCTCATAATCCGAAGCATCTATTTGTAATTCTTCGTTAGACATTTTGGTCTATTACCTTACACTCCTCAAAGATACAGCCATTAAAGATAGCCGAAGAATTGATAGAAGATTCATCTATCGCGAGAGCGCAACGGGTTCCTTTAGTATTAGGAGGAAATTTAAATCTATTGATTCTGCTATTACACTGGCCTAGTGGTATCGGGTCGCCATCGTCTATAATTGCCGAGATACTCATCCCCTGAGGCCGCTCACAAAAAACCTTTAAATAGCCCCACTCTTTGCGGTAATTAGGCTGGCCTAAGTCAAATGGCTTAGTTACGACATTCATTGTAATCGGAGTGCCTACTGCATCTTTATATTCATCAGAATACCTGTCGGTCCCCACCGTTCTGCCTCCGGCAGTTACTCGCTGAATAGTCCTATTCTCGAACATTCTATAAACTATAGTTCCTTCTGAAAACAAAACTATCGGTCTTTGCTGCAGATCCCCAAGCACCGAACCGCCGCTTCTGAAGTTACTAAGAGATTTGAAAGCCGTGCTGGCACTTATATCTCTCCAGATTACCCAGTTCTTTTTAATTGTGTCGTAAACTAGAGCTAATTTAGTCGCAGATAAGCCGGTTTCGGGATCGGTGAAATCATTTATATAAATAATAAACTTATTATCCCATTGAGCGGTTCTGGTAAGCTGAATCTCTGAAACATCTCCCCCGCTATTAAAATCAACTTTAGAATTAGCTTCCAAATACTCCTGCACCGGCTTGCCTATATCCACAAAAGATACACCATTAGAAACAAAAGCTCCTTCAGGTCCTACTCCATAAAGAAGACCCCTTATTTCCTGCAAACAATTCTCATTATAAACTCCCCAAGTAGTTGTAAGTTGCCTGACCGGCAGAGAACCGGAATAAGCATATACCGATGATTGTTTTGAAATAATTAAATTCTTACGATACTGTTTTATAGCCGTAATCGGTTCTCCTAATTGGTCTTCTATATCAAAAGAATTATCTTCAATAGTCGTAGGGAAAGCAACAACTCCAAGATTTGAATAATATACTCTGCTGCCATTAGTTAGGACCGTAAAAACCCTATCCCTGAATGTTTCTAACAGTCTGGCATTAACATCCATAGTCGGAACATCGGCTATAGATGAGGCATCCCAGGTAGACATATCAGAATTACTAGCGCTATCGTTGCTTAAAATCACCGTCAAACCGTTAAGATAGGTAAACCAACAGCCGTCAATGCTGACGTGAGTTCGGGTAGAATTAAGAGTTCCTATCGAAACCCATTGTTGAATAACACTGCGGGCCGCATGAGATTCACTGATACCCGTAACCGTAGCTAAAGGTGATCCACCGCCGCCGGAACCATAGCTAAACTCATCTCCATTAACTTCTGCACTGGAAGGTCCGGCAATAAATTGTCCTGAAGGTGAAACGGCTATAGAACTGGTGGCCGTGGTTAAAGCCGAATCATTTGTAGAACTTCTTAATCTGTATACGACTAACTGAGTGGCATGATAATTAGCTGCAAATAGTCCATTAGCATCGCAATGAAAGTTAATTATATTAGCCACATCCTGCCCGAATTGAAGAGATCCTCTTCTCTTCCTTATCCTCCCCTGGTCATCTATCTCAAAATTCCTCCCTCGCTGGAGTTCATTATCTTTTAAATCATAGGGGCTTTTATCTCTTCTTATACCCCCGGAAAAATCACGATAAATTTTATCCGGAATTGGCCGCATTAAGAGAGATTTTGAGGATAATCATTGGGATTCAAGAGATTTCTTGAATCTACGGTATTCTCAACATCTTTAACTGCATTAAAAGTCGTCTTTACTTTCTTAGAATATTTTGTAATGAGTTTCTGATACCCTTCTTTATAGAGCTTATCCAATCGGTCAGCTAAAGCATTGTCTCCGATAGAGCCTCTGGCGAAGTCCGCCGCCACGCCAACCGCTATTACTTCAGGTTCAGGCACGATCGTTTCATCAGTTATATCAGACAAGTCAGTCGGTTCTACTTGATACGTATAAACAATATCTCTCTCAGTTACAGTCGCTCCGTCAGAATGAGCAGCGGCAGTTGTGCCTTCCCGGCCTCTTAAAAGTCCCGAAAACGTGACGCTGGATAAGGCCGGAGAATAGATAACCTCAGAATCAATTATAAACCTGTAAAACCCGCCGATAGCTCTGAACCCCGAAGCTGAAGTAAGAATAACCGAAGTATCAGTCGCGCTGATACCGCCGGAATCATTCATAGTAGTAGAAGAAGCAGCCGTTGACGGCTTAGGATATAAATGAATCTCATTATTCCAGATAGAGAAGTGCGTCGCATAAGAAGAGGTCGTATCAGAATCGATATGAGTCAACTCCCAGGTCTGCCTGTCAATGTATTTTAACGGTTTAGAATCAGAAATAACCGTATTAATAATCCCTACTCTGGTAGAATCAGGAACATACCGGAATTGATTAGCTACGGTAGCAAAGCTCCGTTCGCCCTCGGCAAAATTCCAAAGCCTATCGTGAACTATATCTCTCTGCTTATCATTTATAGCCCTCCTGACTTCGGCAAATTTGACTTGGCTCTCATCCATATCATCATTATTCAAAAAACCGATATGCTTATAAACTCTCCTGGCTATTTCCCACAGGGAAAGCTGAGTATGTCCTCCCACCGGAATAGGAGCAGAATAATCGGAAAACGTAGTAGTTTGAGAGTTATAGAAACGGACAAAGAAATAACCCGTAGTATAGGTAGAATCCTGATAACGGGTATAGGTGTCATCAAACTGAAGAGATGCGGTTGTTACATTAGCTGCGTCTATATCATTAGTGGAAGTAGTCGTAGAATGAGCTAAACGAAATTGGTTATAGTCAAGCCGGTAGAGAGGAGTATTAATCGGGTGAGCAAAAGTAATAGCATCAACCGCTATCGTAACTCCAAGAGTTCCAGCTCCGTTTTTCTGTATAATTTCCGAAGTTTCCGAACCTATCGGACCCAGTAAATAAAATTCATTATCAGCTAAGAATTGGTTATTATCCTGGACCGTAAGAGAAGTCCCGGCGGCGGCGACAGCTGCGGTTAAATACGTCCCCTCTCTTTTATCTATTAATGTTTCGTTCTTAATTCTAACCAGCATTTATTTACCTCCTTTTAACTAATTATACCATAGTATCTATAATTGGCTTAAACTCCTGGATGTCTACTTGCGGCACCATATAGGGCGGTTGGGTAGTAGTAGAACTGGAAGAACTGGTGGAAGTTGTTGTAGAAGTTGTGGAAGAAGTAGAAGTTGTAGAGGAAGTAGAAGTAGAAGTAGAGGTAGTAGAACTTGTACTTGTAGAGGTACTAGTAGAAGTAGAGGTAGAAGTAGAAGTAGAGGTAGAAGTAGAAGTAGTTGTCGAAGAAGTAGTTGATTCGGTATTAGAAGTCGTCGAACTTGAAGTAGATGATGATGTAGAAGAAGAAGTGTTTGAAGTAGTAGAAGAAGATGTTGACGTACTTGTACTAGTGGAAGTAGAAGTAGAAGTTGACGTACTCGTGCTGGTAGATGTAGAACTAGTGCTAGTAGACGTAGAGGTAGAAGTTGAAGTAGAAGTTGATGTACTTGTACTAGTGGAGGTTGACGTACTAGTAGACGAAGAAGTAGTAGTTGCATCCTGAGCTCTAGTAGCATAATCATCCCACTCCATACCGTGAACGTCACTTCTTTGAAAAGAAACTTTTATAGTCGTAGTAAAAGCACTATGTTGATATACCTTATTATTTGGGTCAGCCGCAGCGTTCGATGAAAGCAAATTACTCTCTTGAATAGAAATACCTCTAGGACCAGTGCCAGGAGATGCTATGGAAGCTTTAACCGTAGATGTAAAAGCAGATAACCTTACTAATCTAACAGTACCGGTAAAATCAGAATAATAACAATCAGTTTCATCAAACGTAACATCCCAAGGAGAGTCTAAGCTAGTTACGCTAGAAGCTACAGTTGAAGTAAAGCCTGAAAACTTCTTTATTTTAGTATTAGTGTTGTCTCCCGTATAATATCTAGCAGGAGATTTTCCATCCCAAGTAATACCTAAATTATTATTAGCCGCTGTAAATGAACTTTTTACCGTTGAAGTAAAACCTGAATATCTGGTATGTTTATCGGTTGAATCAACGCAACCATAAAAATCCGCAGCATCCGTAGTTGCTCCGGTTATTCCGGTTGCAGTAAAAGAAGCCTGAACCGTAGAAGTAAAAGCAGATGTCCTCTTAGCGGAACCAGTTAAATCAGAATATACCAGGTTGCCCGATAAAAATGCCGGCATTAGCCATTCCTCCTCTTAATCTCTATGTTTGAACTTCAGCACTTCCAGTAAGTCCAGTTCCTTAAAGTGCGAACATGGATAGTCGAAGTGGGTCCAAATCTCAAATCCCTTTGATTTTGCTCTTTCACAGAAGTTGAAATCTGCACCCGACTCCTGTGTTCCGTCCTTATTCCATTTCCTTTCAAAGGGAGCGTCTGGAAGGGCCTCGAACACCTTTCTCTTAATTATAATACATCCTGAACCAACTGCATCTACTTGTTGTAAACCTTTTCTATTTTCCCACTGATCCCAGCCATTAGGTACTTTCTTTAAAGCTGTCCAAAATATTGGGTATTTATCTTCATTATACCATTGTGGAGTCGGCAAGCCCATAACATCCTTGTTTAGGAAGACTAAATCCAATGGATTTTTAATAGGCGGATTATCAGCATCAATACTCAATAAAAAGTCCCAGCCCTCTTTAACCACCTTTTTTCCTAGCTTGGCGAACCTCTCTTCAGTCATTCTATCACCAGGATAGATTATCTTTATTCTACATCTCCCGTCAGTTATCATAGTTGCCACAACCTGTAGCATCTCGGTTCTAACCGTCCCGTGATGGCCTATAGCTATCAGAACTTTAGGGTTAACCACCTCTTCTTTAGCATAATCGGGCAAAGGAAGCTGATTAAGCTCTTCCATCATCTCTAATTTCCATTCAGAAAATTGTTTAGAATTTTGACCAGTAATAGAGTCTTTTCTAGCCATAATCCCTATCAACATATCACCAATCTGTTTCGGTTTTGCCTTCTGGGCGCAAAGTCGTAAAAAATAGTAATCAGCGTTTAACCACCTGCCTGTATGTTTTAGGTTATGCTTTTTAATAAAGTCCAGCCTTATAAACGAACAGGGAGTTCCGAGCATATTACCCTCCATATAGTGATGATAGTTGAAAATAGGGGAATGATTCTCGCGCTTGAACTGATAGTCCTCATTGTAGACGACCATATTTCCGTACATCCATTCTGCATCACCAATGTTCTCACGAACCGTCTTATAAGCACCAGGAAGGACCGTATCGTCACAGCCCATATTGTGATAGATGTCTCCGGTAGCTAATTTGATACCTTCGTCTTCTTGAACATACGGACCTTCACAGTTTGGTATTGAGACAAACCTTATTCTTGGGTCATTAAATTCCCTTACAATTTCTTCCGTATTATCAGTTGAACCGCCATCTACTATCATTAATTCCCAAGGTTCTTCCTGCTGTTGAACGCTTTGAATAGCTTTGGCGATGTACTTAGCTCCGTTTAAAACGGGTATTACACAAGTAATTTTTAATTTACTTTCCTCCATAATTGAGTTATAAAACTATCGCGTCTTTAGGAAGTTTATTTCTAAATCCCTTTTTCAAATTCTTAGAAATACCCCTGACAAAAGCATTATCAGGATTAATAGCATTATTATCATCTTCCGTTAAAGGCAAACCAAAATCCTTCTTTAATTTGATAGCTTGCAATCTGTCCAAATCAAACACTTCTTCCGGCTCATATTTACAATGCTCAACAAAGAAAGCTTCCGCTTCCGCTTCAGTCATTTTAACAACTCTACCCTGGCCTCTAGCTATATAAGCATTCGCTCTTTCCTCCGGCAAAGCTGTTACCGCATAACGAAAACCATTATCGTCAAAATCACAGCAACCCTTATCATAATGCATACCAATACCGTGCTGATCTATTTCATAACCATCATGCCCGGAAGGATGAGTCGGTAAATTCAGATAACTTGGTTTTACTATAGCTATTTTTAAAGCCACAAAATTCTTTGACATTATATTTTCCTCCTTTAATTAATTAATCGACCATATTTATTATATCAAATCAAACCCCATACAGGTAATCCAATTTCTTCCTTTCTCTCTTCATTCTTCCGTTGAATTTTTTACTCAAAGCCGACGGATGTAGCATATATTTATATAAATAATCCTCAATTCTCTTAGGCTCTCCGGCATACTTGCGAACCTGCATAAACAAGTCATAATCCGCGGCAGCCAGGGAAATATCAAGTTTTATGCCGTATTTTCTGATAAAATCAAGCTTGATAAAACCGCATGAATAACGGATATTAGCTATCTTTTTAACAATTCTACCATTTTCATCAACTTTTGCCAATCTGCCCATTAACCAAATACTGTCTCCTATTTCTTTTTCTACTATCTTCAAAGCTCCCGGGAAAAACCAATCGTGACCCGAAGACAAAAAGAATATATCCCCTTCGGCCAAAGATATCCCTATATTAGCCCTGGTCTGGACACTGTTTATTTTATCTTCTTCGTTCCAAAATCTATGAGGCATAATTATCAACTTGAGCCGGGGATCATGATAAGTATTAATAATTTCATGTGTCTTATCCGTAGAGCCTCCATCCATTAAAATCAATTCAAAGTCAACTCCCTGCTCAAAAACAGAATCTATCATTCTTTTTATATACTTCTCTTCGTTAAATATTGGCGCGATTATTGAGAATTTCATATATTGGCTTAGGTAATTCTGCCACTAAAGAAGTGGGTTTAACATCAGGATATTTGAAATCCTTTAGTTCATAATTCCTGAAAGAATGCCCCTTTACTTCAGCAAGGTGAAAAAACTTAAACGGCACTCTTGGGTTTCTCCTGTTAACTTTCCAATAAAGATGCTGGTCGCCCTTAAATATTATATCTCTGGGCCAGGGATGCCTGTAATTAATATCCACATTCTTAAAGAATTTAGTAAAATATTTCCTACTGATCCAGTTTGCATCTTGCATATTTTTCCCAATCACCTGATAAGGATTGACACTGACTGCATCAAAATCATTAGTTTGCAACACTCCAATACAAGCCCTGGCGTGTTCTTCTTGCCAAAAATCATCATCATCTAAAAACCAGATTATATCACCTTTATCGGTCATATCTACCTGTTTTTGACGTTCTTGGGTAAGCAAGCCAAGATTACTGACTTCCTCCTCGTATAGCTCAATCTTAGGGCTATTCAGGGCCTCTATAACCCCCCTTGTCCCGTCATTTGACCGCTTAGAAATGGTTATTATCATTCTATCCACAATCGGTAGAGCAGCTTTAAGAACCTCTCCTATAAAGGGTTGGCCGTTCCGACAAAGAGTGTGTGAAACTATTTTAGACATTTGAATATTAAGTGATTACCGAGAGTGTGATTTTCCACCACCCGAAAGAAACCCGAAAGTAGTTCTTTCAATGATTCTTTAGTATACTTCCTGACGTGTTCTCCCGTCTCTTCCGGATAAGAACAATTATTAGGGACAGCTATAACAGCAAATTGCTTAGCCAGTCTGGCAATATTTCTTACCACCCCCTTGTCATCTCCGACGTGTTCCAATAGGTGACTGCAAATAACCACATCGGCTTCTTTATCAAAATCATCCATTTCTTCCGCGCTTCTCACCTCTCCGGGAACTCCAATATTCTTACCTTTCTCAATGCCGATAAAAGAAATATCAATACCATAGACCTGACAATTTTTCTTAGTCTGTAATCTTTTTAAAAAAGTGCCATCACCGGAACCTATATCCAGCACCGAAACATTATCAGGAATTAACCCAAAAACCCGGTTCATTGTATATCTTGGAAATTTCTTCACATTATTCCTCCAACTATTGTCCCAGTAATCAGGGCTATTATTTCCCGTATATTTCATGGTATTTCTTAATAGTATTATACAACCCTATTATCAAATTCTGCTTAGCCTCAAACCCAAATTCTTTCTTAGCCCTGGAAATATCCAGCACTCTGCGGGGCTGACCGTTAGGTTTTGACTTGTCCCATTTTATCTTTCCTTTAAACGACATTAAATGACAAATCAGAGTAACCAATTTTTTAATAGTAATCTCTGAACCTACTCCTAAATTTATAGGTTCCGATTTATTGTATTTCTCGGCAGCTAAAACAATCCCCTCAGCCGCGTCATCAACATACAAAAATTCCCTGGAAGCGCTGCCGTCACCCCAAACTTCTATATATTTATCCTTATTCTTAATAGCCTTATCAACCTTTCTGATAAGAGCCGGAATAACATGAGAAGAAGCTGGATCAAAGTTATCTCCCGGCCCATAAAGATTAACGGGAATAAGATAAATAGAATTAAAACCATATTGTTGCCGGTAAGCCTGACCTTGAACTAATAACATTTTCTTAGCTAAACCATAAGGAGCATTAGTCTCTTCGGGATACCCATTCCAAAAATCTTTTTCTTTGAAAGGAACGGGAGTAAACTTAGGATATCCACAGATAGTCCCGACTGTTACAAATTTCTTAACTTTTGCCTGCCTAGCCGTCTCCATTAATTGAATCCCCATCATCAAATTATTAAAAACCATTGAACCGGGGTTCTCCCTATTATACCCTATCCCGCCCACATCACCGGCTAAATGAATTACCAAATCCCGACCCTTAACCGCCTTAACACAATTCTCCCATTTCCTTAAATCCATATTTTTAGAACGGGGGATTAGAATATTCTTTTTAAGCACTCCTCTTTTTATAAGTTTTTCCACCACAATAGAGCCGAGAAAACCCGCTCCACCCGTAACTAATACTTTTTTATATTTCATATTTTTTAGCAATTACCGTTATATTCGGCAGTATCTTGCGAGATACCGATTTTCTTATTTCTATAATATTAAAACCTAGTTTTGGTAGAATAAACTCAAACTTCTCTTGATACCAACCATCCCGATGATAGGCCCATTCCGCCTCCTGAGAACCATAAGCATGCCTAGTCATCCAGTACTTATCCTTCCTAAAATTATCGCATATTCCTTCAAAATCAGGAGTCTCAACTATCAACATGCCGTCTGTTTTTAACCAAGAATACCATAGTTTTATTACTTTCTCTCCTTCCTGTCGGCTAAAGTGTTCCAGTAAGTGATGGGCTCTTATTTCGTCTAAGTCTGAGAAAGACATCGTTCTAAAATCTCCTAAATAGTCAGGATTAGCGTAGGATTCTACATCTATGGTTTTGTATCCTGGGTAACTTTTACGACCAGAACCTATACTTAACTTCATGTTTCATTAATAATTACCTCACTACCGTCAGCAAATTGTCTCTTTAAAATAACCTGCTCCGTAAAATTATACCCGTAAGAATAACCCATATCAGCAGCAAGGGGTGAATAATCCATTGTAGCCATTAAATAGCCGTCCCTAACAAATTTATCAGTCCATTTAGTTCCGGCTACACGGTGATTTAAAAACTTACCTATTACATCAAAATCCTTTCTTCTAATAACCCACGAATTAGAACCGGCTCGGATATTCAGGGGAAACCTCTCCTCGCCCAATGTAAGCTCTCCAAAATAATGATTATCCTTACGGTGAACTTTATCTGTTCTTAAGGGTGTAATCGCTATCTTTCTATCAGGATAAGCATTTAAGACCTGAACACATTTATCAAGCCAACCAGGATAATACTCAATATCATTATCAGAAAATACCACAAAATTACCAATAGAAATATCAACCCCAAGATTTCGAGCAAAACCAAAGTATAAATTCGCAGAGTTTCTAAGATAGAATTGAATCTTATTTTCATGGCAAAGATTTAATAAATAGTTTGAATCTTCTATACTGCCTCCATTATCAATTACAATAATCTCCACCAGCAGATGTCTCGTAGTTCTTATCAGAGACTCAAGACAAATACGCAAAGTGTGGGATCTTAATGAATCCTGGGCCCAATGGGTCATTATGATGCTAATTTTATCCATTTAAAATAGCTTCTTGATATTCCATCCACTTAGATTTACCGAACTCTCCGTCAGTTTCCGTCCAACCTTTAAAAATATTTACAGGAAAGACCGGTCCGCCAACCTTCTTCTTTCTCCAAGCAATCTCGTGAGGTAAGTACTTAGCGGCAATTTCTCTGAGGGCATATTTACCAAACTCTACATCCTTGATTTTTTGCCCGTCCGGCAAATCTTTCATAAAGTTATCAAGCTCAGGATTGTCCTGATAAGGGCGGAAGTTAGTAATGCCGAAATGTTTAGCAATACCGTTGCTCATATCGTCCATATCTTTTCTCATTAAGATATTAGCTTCTATTATCGTGTCTACATCCATATTGGTCACAGCTCTAACTGCTAACGCTTGAGGAATAAGTAATTTATCTATCAAGGGTTTATAGTTTTTAAATGCTTCAAATTCATAAACTTTATACAAATAATTAAAGATTAAATCTCTTCCATACCCGCACATAATTTCGTCGGGTCCGTCTCCTACAACCAGTTTAGTCTCGCCCATCTCGGCCAGTTTCTTATACATCTGAAAAAGCGGGAAAATATTAAAATGGGGGATTGGTCTGCCGATAGCTTTTACCGCCATTGCTACATCTTCATCAAACTTACTTTCATCCAATTCAACAATAACTTGTTTTATACCTACGTGTTGCGCCACTAAAGTAGAGTATTGAATCTCATTATATTTTTCATCCCCCGGTAATTGTACAGAGATAGCGAACTTAGGCCTTATAAGAACCGCTAATAAACTGCTGTCCACGCCACCCGACAAAGCCAAGGGCACACCATCTAATTTAGCGGCCTCATTCCTAATCCTATTCTCTAAAGTTGACATCCTCCTTAGAAAACACGGCAAGGTGCCAATTACCCACAATATGTGGATAACTTGACCAGTCGTGATTATTAAAACCTTGCAATAAAGTCGCGTAGAATTTCCCGCCAGGTTTTAATAATCTCTTTGCCTCTATTATAACAGGATTCCAGTCATTAAAATAATCAAGTAATCCACAGCTCACTACGGTATCGAATTGGCCAGTAGGAAGCCCCGTATTTGAAGCATCGCCTTGAATATATACTCCATAAGGATAGTGTATTCTGGCTTGCTTCAGAGCCTCAACCGACCAATCGACACCAATTAGTGAAACAGTCTTACCTTCATACATCACACACGGACCGCATCCTAAATCAACTATATTGCCCCGCCAGACATCAAGAGAATGCAGGTAGCTCCATATCTCCTGATGATGGCGGTTATATCTCTCGTATCTCTTACTCCAGGTTATATTCCAAAATTCTTTATCCATACTATGCTGCCATCGTTGTAGTTGAAGAACTGGAAGTACTGGTTGAAGTCGAAGTACTGGAAGACGTTGAGGTCGTAGTTGAAGTCGTAGACGAAGTGCTAGTCGTAGAACTAGTTGAAGTCGTAGTTGAGGTCGTAGACGAAGTTGAAGTGGAGCTAGACGTGGAAGTCCAGGTAAGAGTTGTTTCGTTTTCAAATGCAAATTCTGCCATATTTATGCGAACTCGGTGACAACGACCTTAACGGAATTTTCCGTTGCAGCGGCCTTGTTGTCCATACGAGCCCAAATTTGTACTTTATCTCCTACCGGTTCGACCCACGTTGAAGTGCCCCGAAACTGCGTACTATTTTTAACACTGCCCGGAAGAGTTGAAGAAGAAGCAAAAGTATAATCAACGCCATTTATAGTCGTGCCGTTAATATATTCAACTGCTACCGTATTTCCAACTTTTCCTTTCGCTTGCAAACGAACATGAGTCCGGTCAGGATAATTAGTGCTACCACTGGAGACCAGCAAACGCCATTCTCCGGATGTAACAATAACAACGCCTTGCCGTACTCTTTTCGCAATATTCTCGCCAAATTGTTTTGCCATTAGTTTTTAAGGCCAGTCGCTACGTTATATTGAGCAACTCACCTGATTATCCAAGGGGCCTGAGTAGAGATTGGGATAAAACTACTACTAAGAGGAGGATCTTAGATTCCTTTATTCCAATCTCAGTTCAGGCCCCTAAGAGCCTGACTATTCCGCCGCTTTCGGTTCTTGAGGAACGTCTTTCGGCAAAATTTGTTCTAAGAGTTCTTTCCTTTCGGGAGCCTCATAGAAACTTCCTAACTTGTCCGAACGCAATTTGCAATTCTTACAAGTTTTTAAAAGATCCTTATCAGATTTTGAGTGCTTTTTACAAAGCTCATCAAATTGATTTAATAAGATCTTGTTTACCAAATGCTTGGCAAAGTGTTCCGCAATATGAATTGCGAAATATTTTGTTGATTTGGCAGGTATATCGTAGGACTCACCATCCCAAGTGCCTACATAATTCTCATCGGTGGGATTATAAAACTTTATCGCTTCGTTAATTGCCATTATCTTTCCTCCTTTATTTAATTGTTAATTGACTGACAACCAAATGCCGTTATGCTCACCATCTACGTTAGCCACTATCGCTTTACCAATTTCTTGGTGCGTAGTAACTCCGTTAGCGGTGTTCTCAACAGCTCCGGCCGTAGTGTCCGAACCTACGACTCCACCATCAATGACGGTATTAGCCGAAGTTGCTTCCTGCAAAACCGAGACTACTCCGAGGACTTGTCCCCAAATGTAATCATTAATTGCATAAGCAAAGTCAGCAACACCGACTACCATATTGGTAGAGGTCGTAGGATTCTGAATTACGTCTCTCCAGATTGAATGAAGAGAATATTCAGAAGTATCTGCAGTAAGAGCTACCTGGACTCCTTCGGTAAGATTTATTCTTACTGAAGTTGCCGAAAGAGAAGCTGCAGCATGGCCGCCTACATGGTAAGCGATACCTTCTCCGGCCGCATCATTTATGACAATGAATCCGTCGCCGTACTGATTAGCGGTTAAAGCCGTTGCTCCGAGGTCTACGTTAATAAACATATCGTTGACCGCGGCCGCATCACCAACTACTTGGTTGATATGGTTGGCTTCGTTAGCCGGTCCCTGCAAAAGATTACCTCTTGTAAGGGCCACCCCGCCTACTTCCATCGCTCGGAAAACTCGTCCATCAGCAGTTTCAGCTCGTGAGCCTAATACTCCGACAACATCCTGAGTAGTTCCTGCATCTCTAATCTCACTACCCGTGAGAAATTTTGGTCCTGTTATACTTGGCATAATTTTACCTCCTTATTATCTAGCTATAATTAGCCAGTTATAGAGTATCTGAGAGCCGAGAATCTCGGTCCATCAGAGGCTAAGTTTCCATACCACAGAAATTGACCCACATCTCCATCCTGGTTAACGGGTTCTTTCAAACCGGTCCAGAAGAAGCCGTGCTTCTCTGCGTTGTGTTTAGGATGCTTTCTAAATGTCTTGAAGAAAATATGATTCTCATTCAAGGTGTACAAGCGTCCGGTTGTACATTTCTCGTCAGCTACGAACGGAATACCTCGGAAGTACAGAGAGTTAAAGCCCTGTCCCTGTGCGAGATTGCCGCTCTTTCTCGGAAGTCCTTTTCCATAAATCTGGTCATAACCGGTAAAGGAAAGGTTATATCTTACATCCTGGTCCATCAATGCTTCATAAATGTTGAAGATTGCTGGAGTACTTAACATAAGAGTAGGATCTTCCGCTCCAACCTTAGCTGCGTTAAAGTCCGTAGCAAAGTCAGGAAGAGTTACCGTAGCGTCGCTGGTAATAGTTGACCTCCACTGGGTGTAAGTTGCACGAGAAATACCCTCATAAGTCGTCACAAAAGTTGAATCGTCTACCGCAGCCCGGAGACCGACAATATCCTTGTTGGAATTGCCTGTTCCGTCTGAATAGAAACCATCTCCCATTGTGTCTTTCAAATCTGCCGCTTTTGATTCCATCTCTGTTGCTAACAAATCCAACACACGTCCATCGCCTGAGTTCACGGCCTGTTGAATACCTGAGATTACGACTGAAGCGTAATACTGTCTGGTGTCAATAGCCGCTAATATTCGGTCAGAAGTCTGAGCTGTGCTCAAAGTATCTAAACCGGAATAAGAACCATTTGATGTGCCCTTCTGTATTTTGATGGGCATAAGAATCTGATCGCCGCCATTCCAAGGCTGTGAATTACTGAGAAATCTCATTAATCCAAAGTTACCATTAAGAATGTTGTCAACCACTTTCTTTACGTAGGTTTGATTTGTAACAGACAGGACAAAATCGCTAAATGCTGATACTGGTCTTGCCATGTTATTGCCTCCTGTTAACTAAAATCCAGCTTCTTGTTTCGCTCGCTCCGCAAGTTCCTGCATGGACAATTCACTAATATCCTTATCGGAAAACTTAGTGGCCGGTCCATCCACGGTTTTAACAGATGACGGAGATTTTGGCTTAGACAGAACTTCTTTCTTAGTTTTCTCTTTCGTTTCTTCAACTACTCGATTCATTTCTTTAGAAGCCAGATAAGCCTTTTCAACATTATCTATGCCGAACTTCTCCATTACTTTTAAAACATCTTCTCTTTTAAAATCGGGATAAAGAGCAGATACGTGATCCAACTCTTCATTTAACTTTCTGTCTTCCTCTTCTTCTTGAGATTTGGTGGCGGCAAGTTCTTCTTTTAAAAGGTTCCGAAGATACTCACGGGCGCTTTGCTCACGCTTTTCTTCTTCCGAAGTGGGCTGAGCGGGGTTTTGCCGGGATTTTTTAAGCTCCTCATCAAGTTTAACTCTTGCTTCACGCTCAGATTTATACTTGTAAGTAAGCTCATCAATCCTTTTTTGGAAGGACGCTGGCACTTCCTCAGACTTAACCTCTTCCTCTTTTGGTTGTTCTTCAGGTGTTTTCACCTCGCTCTCAACCGGAGCTTCCTCTGTTTTTTCAGTGGTTTCAGATTCCACTTTGACTTCTTCGTCTTGTAAAAATCCCATACATTTCCATTTTATAGTCTTGAGTGACTTTCCTCTTTTACGTGACCAGATGGTTTAGACCCATATCAGAGGGGTGTTAAT